>Ga0209443_1000069_pt1 | contig 60958 bp, 57 predicted proteins | sample LauGreBMM110DCMD_2_FD_187571 | JGI IMG/M metagenome (GOLD analysis project Ga0209443, IMG submission 187571) | Freshwater lake microbial communities from Lake Michigan, USA - Su13.BD.MM110.DCMD (SPAdes) (version 2) | ecosystem: Environmental > Aquatic > Freshwater > Lake | place: Lake Michigan... | reverse complement strand
TAAAATGTTTATATGCCTTATGCACATGTTTTATTATGCGCTTTTTATTTATCAAGGTCAATGATTATCTGATAGTTTTTTGATTTTATTTTGCCAAAAGAAAAAGCGGGTCAAGCCCGCTTTTCCTTATACTTCGCCATTGCCATTTGTCTAGCTAGCCATAACCTAAACTTCACATAGTCTGATAGTTCTTCTTCAACTACTTTACCAAACTCTGCACTTCTTCGATTACGGCCATAAGTGACCTCATCGTCTATTATGAGGTCACTGTCTTCTAAATCAAATTTACTTTGCTGAAACAGCAGGCTTTGCGTCTGCTTTAGGTGCGTCCTTCTTTGCACCGTCACTTTTTGCAGGCTTTTTCTCTTCCTTCTTAACTTCCTTCTTAACTTCAGCTTTGGCTGGAGCACTTGCTGCGGCCGCCGGTGCTGTTGGCTTGGCTTCTTCTTTCTTAGCAGGTGCTTGTGCAAATGCTGATACTGCGAACACGGTAGCGAGGATTGCGATTGCTGATTTCATTTTAAAGTTTCCTTTAGTTAACATACTTAGACAGGAATGTCTGCGTATATATATATAACGCTTTAAAGACACAGTTCGTTGACAGGCAATTTAGCCAAAAGAAAGGGCACCGAAGTGCCCGATCTAACTGCGACGAAACTTGTTAGTAGCCTGCTAGTTCTCTCATACGAGCCAATTCTGCAATCTGTGGATCTTGTTGTTGTGGTGCCATTCTTTCTACCATTTTACGAGCAACATGTTCTGCCTGTTCGCCAAACTTTTTGCCTACCATAGTGCATACACCTTCTGGGCCTTTGGGAAACGTGCCTGAGTCTTTGTCATAGAAACTGTGTAGGAATTCTGCTAACTCTTCAGTGTTCAATCTTTCTTTTCTCTTTTCAAAATCACGTTTCGGCTTGTCATCCTTGTACTCTACATCTTTCATAGTCAGCGGTGGTTCGCCTGACTTCTTACGATCAATTGCTGGTCTTTCGTAGTCTCTTGGATTGTTGGTATCCACAGCTTCCTGCGGTACTGGCTCTTCTGCAGGTACGGCTGCTGGATCAACTGGTGCTGGTTCCGCTTCCGGGGCAGTTTGGTCACCTCCTTGGGCTGCTTCCGGGTCAATCACCATGTCGCCGAAATCCAACTGTTCTAGTGCTTCGGGAGCATTGAATTCCAACCAATCGCTGACCAATGGTCTCACATCTGCCTCGGGATCTTCTGTGGCCTGTTCTTTGATTCGTTTGTACAGTTCTGGATCTTCAATCAATCCTTTAAGACTTTCGATGGCATTGGTGCCATCTACGCCTGCTGTAAATGCTTGGCCTACTAGTTCTTGTAGTTCTTGTAATGCTGCCTGTTGTTGTTCGGGGTCTTCGCTGGTCACTGCACTGTCTTCGCCTAGGCCCATGACCCAATTTTCGAATTGAGCAAATGGGTCATTGTCTTCTGTTTCAACCGTAAGGTCTTCGTTGTTGATTTCTTCTTGTGTCATAGCGACTATGTCGTCATAGCCTATGGTGCTTCCTTCTTTCATCAGTCTGTATAAGACCGGAAACACAGTTGCGATATCTTCTTTGAATGATCTGACTGTGAATTTTTGTTTAAAATCTTCAACTACATCTTGAGGTATTTCTTCGTTGGGGTTTGCCTGGAATGATTCTCTATAGGCCTCGTAGTGACTTTGTTTGCTCAATGCCTTGATCTGTTCTCTTAGATGATTTAAAAACTCTGTGCTTCTTTCAACCACTGAGTTAGTATCTGAATTCATTAGATCATTACGTACCACGTAATTGCCAAAACTCTTGAGTTGAGCAATCTCTTCACTCATTTTAGTGATGCTTTCACCTAATTCATCATAGGGTAAACCGCCGTTGGCCACATGACGCTGCATGGCTCTGGCACCTGCAAGATGAATGAAGGGATATTTGAATCGTTCGCCGTCTTGGTTTTCAACAAACAGTCCAGAAATGTTTCTAGTTCTAGCACCTGGCTGTGTGTCATCCATCACTGCTTGGCTGTGTTTAATAATTAGACGTGTGTCCATTAATTTTTGATAGCTCACTGTTTTGCTACCGTACATCGAGCTTTCACTCATTATGTTTTCACTCATTAGGCTTTCTCCAACTGGTTTTTGCACCATATTTGTCTGTGGTTTAGGTTGTGCATTCTGACTAAGGAATTGATAATCTCGTTTGTCAAGATTGTCTTTGGCAATGTCTCTGGTGTCAAAACTCAATAATCTGCGTTTGGCAAATTGACGCAATTCTTTCAAGAATCCGTACCAATTTGTTTTCTGTCCATCATCCATGCCTTCGGTGATGCCATTAGAAAAATACACTTTTATGCTATTGGGTTCTGCAAGGCTGATGCTGACATGTCCTATAGGCGTTTGCCCTTCTGTGTAGTCAAAATCAAAGAATCTGGCTTGTTCTGGATTGATGGTGATCTCACCGGTTTCGGCTCCTAGTTTCAACCCAGCAAAGCGGCTGCGTACTTTATAGAATAGATCAGTGGCTATGTTGTTTGTTGCGTCCATAAGTATATTTATCAAAGACCCATGCTGACAAAGATCGGCATAGGCATGCTTTCATCGGTGATTTTTTCTGTCATTTTGTCATAGATCTGTGGATCCCAATCTGCCAACACTTCTGCCATGCGCATGATCAGCAGTGTTGAACTGACCAAATCATCGTGTTCTCCGCTCTTGGCTTTAAACCCCAACCCCGATGCCACATAGGTTTTTAGTTCAGATATCAACGGTTTGCTGTGGATGGTCATTTTATGATTTTCGATCATGTTTTTTAGCTGGCTACAAGCAGATATCTTTGATCTATGTGTGGTGTTAAATCCTTTGCGGAACTTGCGTATGTGTCCTTTGCGTATGGGCTCGCTGAGAAACAGTCCATGGAAGTTTTCTTCACCTATGTCGCTGATCACTATGAGAGCAGATTCGCCTATGGTGTTGTTTTCAACACTGTAGTACATGATAGGTGCACCGCCTCGTTCTTCACCACGCTCATGTATGTATTTTAGTATTTCTCTCAACACTCTGACCTGTTGCTGCACAGGAGTGGTGTTGTGATGCCACTCTGCTACCTGTACCATTTCAGGCATTTCATAAACCTGTATGGCGCCGTAGTCTCCACCTGTGCCCAAGCTGGGATCTAGAGCTATTAGATATGTGGCTCTGGGGTTTATTTCTCTGTACCAACGTGTCTGCCCCATGTTCATCATAGGGTCTGATCCTGCAAGTTCGACCAGCTTGACAGAGTTGATTAGAGTTTCATCATAGATCAAGAATTCACATTCAAACTCTCTGCGGAACCGTTCTTCGCCGATCTTGGCACGTTCTAATCTAGCCCACTCCTCGTCTCTGTCCGGATGTTCTTGCCATGGTGCGAAGAATGGAAAGAAGCCATTGACTCCTAATTTAGTTTCATTGCCAAAGTCGTCGAATCGCTTGTTGGCTTCTAACCAAATCATGGCAAATTGATCTTCGTCACTGTTAGGAGTCGATGTGATAATAGCTTTACCACCTGTGGCCAATGTTGGCGATAATGCTGTCCAGAACTCTTTGGCTTTCTCTGGTGGTTGCACAAATGCAAACTCATCACAGTAGATCAGCGAAAGAGATTTACCGCGGCCGGTGTTTTCTGTTGTTGTGGTTGCTTGTATACGTGATCCATTGTCAAATTCTATGGTGTTGCGGTTGTAAGAATACACCCCTGCTCTGATGAAGTCTGGTAAATTTTCATAGGCATATCTATACCGATCCATGATGTCTCGAGCACCTTCGTACTTGTGTGCAGCGATCAATACCTGAACGTCTGGCATAAACATGGTATACCATAATAGGTATGCTACTGCACATGTGGTCTTGCCCATCTGACGTGGCAGCATGGCTATGCATTCTTTGTTTGTATGGTATGCGTCAATTAACAGTTCTTGAAAACCATAGGGCTGGAATGGTATCGAACCTCTAGTTGGATGTTGTATCTTGATGAAGTTTTTGGCAAAGTATAAAGGGCCGCCAACTGGATCCATGCAAGCTTCTAGGTGTTTGACTTCTTCTAGAGTATAACGGATCGGTGCATGGGCTTTCTTGATTAGATTACCGTCTAAGGATTTTGACATATGTTTATTTACTGAAAAAAATAGGCTCCGAAGAGCCTATTTGGTTTGTTAGACTAGATTAACTGTCAATGGTTTCTGCTGCATCAACTAGTGTTACAGCCACATCTTTGTAAATGTCTGCAAGCGTGTCGGGTAAGGTAACAGTTAATGATTCTTGGATTTCAGCACCTTGTGCGCCATCGAACACTCTCATACTTTTAACATGGTCGGTTCTACCAATAGCCTGACCAATTTGAAAGCGTAGAGCTTTGGCAGTTGTGTCTACAGTAATTACACCATCTGTGGTTGCAGTAAACTGAAAGGGTGTTCCGATTTCTGCTCTTGTCCCACCTAATACGCCCTCTGTTGTGCCTGCACCTGCTGCACCTGCACGGTCGTATCTCACAGTGAAGGTCACTGTTTGCACTTGATTATCTGCTACTGTTGCACCACTACTAGTAAACTGTACATCTTGAATCTGTGCATCACCATACTTTTGTAGATTTTCAATAATAGCTAAGAAACGTTGATGACCTCTAGCCACACGGCGGCCGAGTGCTAGTGTAGTTGGCTTGGTTGCAAATGCACTGTGATCTTGTGGGCTTACTGCTCCACCAGTAGTTGTATCAGTAGTAGGATATGTTCCTGTACCGCCACTTAGTGTTAGCACCACTTGGTAAAATTCTGGTCTTAGTGAATCTGTTGAAATTTTAAATCCTGACATTATTTCGCTCCTTTAGCTTCTGCCAATCTCTGAAGCAGTTCTTCTCTTATACTGGCACGTAGTTGTTCTTTGCTTTCATAAGCGCCTGCTGCCATGGGATTGTCGCCGCGATATGGTTTACCGCTGAAGCTTTTCTTGGGCTTGTTTAAATCATCACCGTCCGGAACAGCGGCGCCTATTCCTGCATATTCTGGCTCTGATCCATTTAATGAATTACCAAATGCTTCATCTTTGTCTTTGTTTTCTGCATCATGATCATCCATGTCGTGATCACCATCGTCGTCACGATCTAGAGCTTTGACCATTGCATGATCACTGTCGTGATCTGGCGGTAGATCCATTTCGCCGCCTGGCATGCTATCGTTGTCGCTGTCCAAGTCTGGCAGCATCTTTAATGGAGGTAGTCCACCCATGGGCTTGTCCATGGGTTCGATGCTGATAGCACTCATAGGAGTTGGTTGATTGATCATGTCTGGATTGACTTTGGTCATCAGCTTCATTAGTTCTTCAATGTTGTCCATGCCCTGTGCATTAAGATTTACACTCATGCTTGGGGGTGGAGCGTCTGGTTTCTCTGGCATACCCATTGGCATGCTCATTGGCATTGGTGAGTCACCGCAGGCTTCTGTGGCGGGCCTGTCTAACTCCTGCATCTTGGCCAATAGTTCTTGAAAGTTCATAGTTAATTTCCTTTGCGTGGATCTGGTTTGCCAGCATTTGACATTGGACTCATAGATCCAGCTTTGTCTGTTTTTTGCTTGGGTATTTTATATTCAGCAGCAAACCCATCTTTGGTTCTCTGCTTGGCTGTTTTGCTTAAATCTTTTAGAAAGCCTTTGTTGAAATCATCACCAAAATAGTCTTTGTGTTTGATTTTTCCTGCGCCCTTGTCCATGTCTTGTTCATCTAACATGGCTTCACCGCTGGGTTCATTGTCCATCAACACTTGATCTACTTCTGTAGGCTCGCCACTGTTTCTAACCCGGAAACAATCTTCGTCTATGCCCATGGCTTTGACATGTGTTTCTATTTCTGGTGGGGTAATAGGATATTCACAGATCACTTCATATATGGTAACCTGCTTGTTTTCCTGTCCTGGAAAATCCAGGGGCAATTTTTGTATAGGTGTGGTTGACAGCTTTTCAAAGGTCATGACCTTGCAGCTGTCTAATCGTGACTTCAGTGCTTCTTGAAATTTTTCAGGAACATCGCCCGCAACTTTGATCTTGAAGCTGTAAATTTTTTTGTTTTCGACGAGATATTCTTTAAAAGTTTTCATATGAGTATTTATGCTTTTCCGCTTAATTTTTTCAGCAGTTCATTGCGATCTGTGATCACATAGCCCTGCCCGTTTATCACATTGTTGGGATCTACTCCAGCATCGTTGTCTATTTTTAGTTTTTTCAGCTGCAAATCCACAGCTTTGAGTTTCTTTTCTATCTTGTTGCTTTTGGCAGTGATAGCGTTGCCCATCATTGAACTGGCTACTTCAAATATCCTGCCTGAATATCTTACTTCTACATTCATGCCAAGATCCATGAGATCATCATAAGCAGCTTCTGCTTTTTTAGCAAGATTATCTAGTTCTTGCTCATCAAGATTTTCTAGTTCTTGTATATGTGGCAGCGTTTGTACTATCTTTTGTACCGCTTGATACTGATCATCAAGACTATTGATTTCTTCATGCACGGACGGAGGAGGTGCTGCTGGCTCGGCTTGAGATTCTAAATCGAACAGATCTTCTAATTTTTTAGTCATATCATACTTATCTGCGTTTGGTGCCTTGATGGAAAATATCACCTTCGTTAACCACCCTAAACCTAATACCCTGCTGTTTACACCAAGCTGTGGCAGCTTCCCATTTGGCCATGTTTTTAATATACTGCTCTTGATTGTATCTGCTCTTGCCCACTGATTCTCTTAGAGTTTGACTCTGCGGTTTGACTTCAACTACTTCTGCGTGTTTCTTTCCAGTTTTATCTTTGTAGACCACAAAGAAATCAGGCACATATATTGTGTATTTGCCAGTCATAGGATCTCTATAAGGTATCTGTATGCTTTCGCTGGCCCAATTTTCCACACCTTGATGCTCATCTAACATGCGCATGAATACAAACTCCCACGAACTACGAGCCAACGGGGTTTTCTTTCCCACATACTTGGCAGGGTTTTTCATTTCAAATCGTCCCTGTGCGAATTTAGACATCAGGCAGCTATGTTTCTTATTTGATTGGGTTTTACATCACTGGTTTTATATCCTAGCAGTGATGTGGGCACACGATTGTTGTTAAGTATTTCTGCTACTATCTGGCCCAATGAAACTCCTGGAAAGTTTTTCAATGTATCTAGTATTTGAAAAATAGGTGTACCGTCAATTTTGGCCTGTCGCAGAATAACAGATGCAGAAGTAGAGGCAGCATCTAGATCAAATCCGGCTTGTTGAAAAAAGCTCACTGCGGCAGTGACATCGTTGGAGGGAAACTCTAGAGCAGCTTCACCGTAGTTTTCAAAATATAATTTGGTAGCGGCGGCACTGTCTTCGATAGGTTGTGCTGGTAAATTAGTAGCCATAGATTAATCTGGACCTCCTACTAAATTACGTTGGCTGGCGTTGGTGGTGGTTTCTGTACTGGCAGTTTTAGGAAAAATAGCACCTACCACTCCGCCAACTCGCTGAGCCGCTGCTGCGATATTTCCCGGATTGCTAAGTATGCCAATTGCTTCGCTGGCCAACTGCTCTTTGCTCAGACTCTTGAAATTCTTATAGGTATTGAAGGTCTTGGCTAATGTGCCTATGAATCCTCCAGGAGTGCTGAACGCACCCCGATCACCTATGTCGCCAAAAATTTGTTCTAGCCCATCTAACACGCCCCCTTCTCCAGTAAGTGTTGCAACCCCGCCACCTGCGATGCTCAACGGACTCGGTACAGTATCATAGTGTAAGGTGGCAAACCCTTTAGGTGACCCAACACTTACATTCCCGGTGGAGTATTTCACTGCCTCATACTCTAGGGTCATAGAACTTTCGTTGAATTCACTAGCCGCATAGTCCATGCCGCCGTGATTCCATGATTTAATTCTAGGATTAACAAGTGTGTAGCCCACGAATCTTCTACGACTCATGGTATAGATAGTCACTGATTTAAAGAAATCCGCTTCTTTTTTATCGTTGTCCAGACCGTATCTAAAATTATCAAGCTGTGTGCCAGTCTTTCTAAGAGCAAGATCTGATTTATAAGCGGCATCTGGATTGTGTCGGTCCGCGATATAGTAACCATAATACAAGGCCCACATAGCATTGATCACAGCATTGCTGTCGTCGTGCATGTTGATGTTTACCGGTTCGTAGTTGATCTGTTTGTAAATAATCTTCTTGCGATTGTACTGATTTTTCACCACCGAATCAAAATTAAATTTTGGTAGATCTGCACTCTTTACTAACAGTCCGGCCTCGTTGGCATGCTTGGCTTTGAATGCACTCATGCCTCTTATCGTGTTGTCTATTTCAAACTGTACATAGTAAAGAAACTTGGTCTTAGGGCTGAGTCTAAGATTATTGTCGATGAACAATCTCGTGGCATGACGATAATTGCTCATTTGACCTTTGGGTTTGGTCACTCCTTCAACCAAGCCGGAACCGAAATCTGATAGGTATCTTGTGAATTTATTTGCCATACAAATATTTATGCCACAAAAAAAGCCCGATTTTTAGTCGGGCTGTTTTGAAGATTAAAATTAACCTTGTGCTGTAGAAGCGCCTGTGGTAGCTGCACCGATGGTTCTTCCTACTGCTGCTCCAATACCGCCTATTGGGCTTACTGCTGTAGAACCAGCTGCGAACTGTGATAGGTTATCGAAGGCAATGGTCAAGGCCACGGTCATGTGCTCATTGGTTGAGTAATTTGCATCACCGTAGTCTGCGTTCTGTACAAAACAACCATAGAGTTCAAATGTTTCTAGGGTGTTTGGCACTAGAGCACCGTTACCGCCGTCTAGCACTTCAATGCGTGTGGTAAATTTGTAGTCAATACCTGAACGTGCAGAAGCCTGTTCCATGAAGTCGAATTGCTTCTGGATCTGTTGACCTACCATTTTCTGTACTTGACCGCTGGCATCATCACGTAACGTTAGCGTGATATTTTCTAGACTGTATCGTCCAGCAAGTTTGACCTTGCTGTTGTATACGTCCAGGGTCATTTCTTCAAATGATACTTTTGGTCTTGTAACATCCTGCACCTGTTTGGTAAGTTCTGTTGCTGCGGCAACTCCAAATCCCAACAGTGTTACTCTGAAGCGGTATTTTAACTTTGGCATCAACAGCACCTGAGTGCTGCCGGCTGCATTAGTTGTTGGAATACCAATGTTGTTAAGCGATGTAATTGCCATTTTTAAATTTCTCCTGTGTTCTTGATACGCAATGGAATGTAAATGAACTCAATGGCTTTCACTGGCTCTATAGCGATATCAACATAAAGTTCGTTGCGATCGATACGAGACGGAGTGTTATTGCTTTCATCACACACAACCGCAAAGTCGTAGATTGCTCTCAAGCCTACTAATTCTAACAATAGGCTTTCTGCCGCTTGTTTGATTTCATCTCTGGTAATCTTGTCATTGGGTTCAAACAGATATGGACGAGCCAACTTGTTTAACTGACTGCGTAGATATACTACTAGACGTGCTACGTTGATACGATCCAATGCACTTGCATTTCTTGCACGAGTCTTTTGACCGTATGCTACCAAGCCAACGCCATTGAAGAATGGAATCGGGTTGATCTTCAAGTCATACAATGTATCACGCTGACCTTCGTTCAATGCAACAGTTTGGAATTCGCCTGTGGCTGCATCAATGAATCCCACTGCTGTGGCATTGGTAATACCACCACGACGTGTACCTGCTGGTGCAAACCATGGAAAGCTGACATTGTCGCTGAGCGCAATTGTTTTCAGCATCATATGACTGGCTGGAACCACTGCGTTAGAACCGCTTAGGTCTGTGGTAAATCCATTTGGGTAGTATGTAGCCAAATACTCATCGTATGTCACAATACCGTCATCACCGTTGTCTGTGACTAATTCTGCATTAGTACCCCAGTTGTTCAACGATGTAGCGTCTGCAGGCAATCTCAATGGAGTATCACCTACAACAAATGCAGTAATGCCTCTGTCAATGTTGAGATTAACTAGGTTACTCATTGTTTCTGGATATCCTGGGCAAGCTATGATGTTGAAGTTTCTGCGTTCCTCATCACGGATCTCTTGACTTGTGTCAATTGCTGATTTCAAAGCCTGTGTAACTACTTTACGTTGTGCTTTGCGACCAAATGATCCTGAGCCGTCTTCGTTGTTGCCTGAAGCAGTGACCCAACGATCTGGGTAGTATGCATCCATAGCTAGTCCTGCACCGCTGACGAAAGCCGAACCTGACAATGTTGCTGTGCTAGTTCTTGGGTTATCGCCGGCTGTGTCGATGTAGTTGTTGCTGTATTTCTTGACATTACCGCCACTGCGTCTAAGATTCCATAGCAACATGCCTTTTGGATACAGTGCTGGATCTGGAGCATCTGGGTCTAAGAAGTTGTTGGTAATTAGATCTTCAATGGTTGATTGACTTGATGCAGTACCTGCTGTATTCCAACGAGCATCTGCAAACAACACACCTTCTTCAGTGGTTTGATCTGTTTTATCTACTAATTCCCAACGTAGTGTGACATCTCCGATATCAGTTAAGTTACTATTGTATCTGTAGATTGTTGGGAAGTTTTCTAAATCAGCTGTGCTGATCCATAAGTCACCTGATACAGTAACCCCTGATACATATGGATTGCTGGCAGCTACTATTGGTAGATAACCAGTTCTTAGAGTTGCTGTTGCAGCTTCATAATAAGGCGCTGTTGCATGTCTATAACCCACAAACGTATTGCCATTGTGGACCATGATGTCAACATCTGCAAAGTTAGGATTATACCAAAGTTGTTCGTCTGATGGTTCGTTCAACGGAGCATCTGGACTAGCTGCAAATCTTGGATCGTCTGCAGCCAATGGCTTGTAACCCGATACCAAATAATCGTCGGCTGCGCCTGCAGCAAGATCTTCTGCACCCACTGCCCCGCTTCCTAATGAAATATTATAGAAGTTTTCTGTGCCTGCTCTAGTCTTGATGTTATAGGCTGTAAACAATGTAGACAACGGTGTACCTGTACTGTCTGTTAATCTAAAATCGCCACCGTCGTTGTGTGTAATAACTAATCTGCTCTGTGTTGTTGTAACAGCTATCACTGACGCTTCAATATTTGTAAATCCGGCTGCGTTAATGGCTGCTGCAAGTTTATCTGCGTCTGAATTGTCGCCAGTTGGTGCATTTGCTCCACTAGGATTAGCACTGCTCAGAGTGATTGTCTTAGCTGCATCTAGGGCCAACTGACCTACTATGCTTTCAGCAAGTGTAAACACTCTTGTAGAACCAGCAGTAAATGTAGCGTCCTTGATAATATTGCTGGTCACGCTGGTGCCCTGGCCGGCCGATGTATTTCTATACCATACTCGGAATTCAGCTGTGTTAGGTGTTGTATCAAAACCGCTGTTTTCTTGTGCATTGCTTTGTACAAACAATGTGTCTGCGCCGATGTTAGCACCGCCACCACTGCGATCTAGATAGTACAAGGCTGCGTTTGTAGACGCATATATCGGAGCTTCTGATGCCACCCAGGATGATGTAGCTGAACTCCACTGCTTGGCTCTCCATCTAGCGCCTTTGTTTGGCTCTGTGGTTTTGATCCATACAGAACCTGTAGCAGCACCTGCCACTGTGGTTGTGTTATCACTGCGTTTGAAAGTAGGTACATCTGTATGTGGTGTTTGTTGCAATGTAGGACTGATGTATTCACCTATAGTAATACCAAGAGTGTCCCACGATGCTGTGCCGTTGTCTAACATTATTCTTCCGTCTGCACCAGTAGAGTCACCGGCAGCACCGTCAGCTGCTGATCTACCATCGGAATAAATGTATAACTTGTTGGCCAATGCTTTAGCAGTTACACCTGTGATAGCTGCTGTGTTAATATTAGCTGCTGTTGTAGCTACAGTTCCTGTCGCAATCGAAGTACTGTTAATAAACAAAGTACCTGACATTGTGCCTGCGTATGTTGAGCTTGTTGCCACTGGCCAGCTGGCCTTCCATGCATTAGATCCAAGCAGTACCCACTCGCCTGCGTCCACTTGTGTGCCGCCGCCTGCAACTAGACCGTTACCAGCAGACTTGTAATAGATTCTTGCAAGATCTTCTGCTGTACCGTAACTAGTGTCGCCTTCAACAGTTTGAAATACTACTGCATAGTCACCGACTTGTCCTACCGATGTCTTAGGCGCATTGTTTTCAATTTTGGAAGGATAATCTGCATCTGTTAGTACCAATGGCACTTTGTTGGTAAATTTCTGTCCGCCTGCTGTTGATCCAGCGGCGCTGTTCCATTCTTGGATACCCCAAGTTGTGGCCTGTGTATCTAACCACCATTTGCCGTTTACTGGATTCGCTCCCGGGGCGTCAACTGATGCTGCAAGTTGGTCCAGGTCTACATCAGCGCGAACAATAAATGCTGCATTGCTGACACCTAGCAAACTGTAGGCTGCTAATAGACCATATTCGTTGCGCTCTGAGCCATGAATAGGAGTTGAACTCGCTGTTTGCTCAAAGAACGGAACGCCAAACAGATCTGTAAGATCTCTCTGGCTGGTAACTTTAAATGCTTTGCCGGCATTTGCTTTGGTTGTTGCTGAAGCTGTGTTTGTACCAGCTCCGTTTGTTTTATCTTGGGCTGTTGCTACGACAATAAGAGGGACTGTACCAGGTTCTGCTGGTGTATAAAAACTCTCGTCGATTACCGTAACTTGTACGCCTGGTGATGTTAGTGCCATATCGCCTATTCTCCTGGTAATAGTTGCTCATAATATTTAGCATACTATTCCAAAAACAGCGAGTTAGGTGCCGAACAAAAGGGGTTTAAAAGGGTAAATATCAAATGCGACCATTATGCAAGGCCTGCGCACAGCGCCCTAGAGCCATTAATTACTACAAAGACACTCGGACCTATTATAGAACACTGTGTGAGATTTGTCTAGTACACGGTGCAGGTGCGCATGTTCCTCGTTGGCAACGTGCAGGGTACAAGCCCAAGGCCGTGTGTGAAAAATGCGGCTGTCGATCTCAACACGCAGAGGTGTTTCGTGTGTTTCATATAGATGAAAATCTCAACAACTGCAGACCAAACAACCTCAAAACTGTGTGTTTGAACTGTGCCGCTGTCTTAGGCAAAGAGGGCATCACTTGGAGGCAAGGCGATCTTGTGGCCGACTACTAGGTTAGCACTCTGCTCATAGAGCTCATCGATAGAACCATTGTTATTGATAATGCCATCAAACTCACTACCTAACCATGCCCATTCCGACGCATGTATCTTGCGCATCTTCATAGCATTAAGACCTACGTTATTACCTTGATTAGCACTGATAGCATCTTCATACCATTCGGGCAATTCGCCACGCTGTACCCAAACAATCTGACCGCCTGCATCTTTAATTGATTTAATTTCGTTGGGGAATCTGCAGTCTGAAATAACTATGTGGTCTTTGCTGGTGCGTAATTTATTTTCTAGACTAGCAATCCATATGTCGTCATGGAACGATCTACGACAGACTTCTGTGCCCCAGTATTGCAGGACCCATCTAGGAGTTAGTGTAGGCATGTCTAAACGTTCTGCCCACCAAGGATCTACCTGTTCACGCCATTCTCGAGCCTGCGCTGTGCGTCCTTCCAGCATGGTTCTGTCCCAGCCAAACACACTGGCCACAGCGTCTTTGAGTGTCGACGCAAAGCTTTCTCTGCGAAATTCGTGAAAATTGACTAGATAGTCGGCCACGGTATCTTTGCCCGAGCCTATAAAACCGCATACACCTATGATCATAAACTGTCCCCTTTAGAACAATTATAATATAGATTAGCTATAAGGTCAACCAGTTATCCAACCCCAACCCTGGGTAGTAATACCAGTTTTGAGATCTTCCATTAGTTTTTCCATTTCGGCTTGAGCTTCTGTGATCAGTGCTGTGCCGTTGAGTTGAGTGCCACCCTGTGGTCCTGCGATTTGCCCAAACTTTGAGCGAGCCTGGCCTAGCATCATTTTACAGTTGGCCAAAGCATAGTCCTTGATCCACTGTCCGGAATACACATCATCTACGATGGCAAAATCTGGCTTAGAATTATATACTTGTAGCATTACTGATTCCTCACCTCGTGGACGTTGGTGTATGATAATTTTATGACTTTGCGGATGCCAGGTAAAATTAATGTAGCTACCAAACATCTTACCTACTAATTCCTGATATTGACTAAACAGTTCATAGGTTAGCAGTCCGCCCATGTTGGTACTACTTAACAAATAGGTATTGGCGTAAGCCAAGTTAAATGGTTCAAATACTGTGCCGCCTGTGCCGTTACCAGTTCTTGAGCCCACTGATCTACGAAATATTTGACGTACCTGTTGTATTTCTTTAGGTAGTATATACTCATTAGTGCTTTCAGTGAGTGTTAAAAACACGTAGCTTTCCTCTACAGCGTTATCGCTACGCTGACGAAAAACTGCTAGAGCACGGTTAAGTGCTGTGTCGTAGTGTATGGGATCTAATTCTACATCTACCATACCATCACCTAGCATGGTTTTGCAGTAGTTGTAAACAGAGTTTTTGGCTTGGTCTGATGTGCTCATACGAGTATTTATCGTAGCGGTAAATATATGACTATGCCAAGACTCAGTTTATACCGTCCCGAAAAGGGCAATGACTTCCGCTTTATAGATAGATCCGCCTGGGAAATGTTCCAAGTTGGCGGTACAGATGTGCTGGTTCACAGATATATCGGTCCGGGAGCTGCAACCCAAGGCGACACTCCTAGCACACCTAACTACACTAGCGATAATGTGGCAAACATACAGGATCTATTATTTTTAGAAAACCGAGATCGCAAGTATGATCCCGATGTTTATGTCATGCGAGGTGTCTACAATATATCCGATATCGATTTTAACCTCAGCCAGTTTGGACTGTTTCTACAGAATGATACGATCTTTATCACTTTCCACATCACAGATACTGTAGAAAAGCTGGGTCGTAAAATCATAGCAGGTGATGTGATTGAACTACCACACCTCAAAGATGAGTATGCTCTTAATGATTTAACTTTTGCACTCAAGAGATTTTTTGTAATAGAAGAAGTTAGTAGAGCAGCAGAAGGATTTTCAGCCACATGGTATCCGCACTTATATCGTGCCAAGTGCAAACCATTAGTAGACAGTCAAGAATTTAAACAGATCTTAGATGACATTGCAGATAGAGAATTTTATAAAGGCACATATAATGCCAGCATCACTTATTATCCCGGTGATGTTGTACTTGCTGCTACTGGAAAAAAATATCAAGTCATACAGGAAGTTACAGGTGTTGCTCCACCCAATAACACCTACTATGCACTAGCAGATACCTTGCGAGATGTGATCAGTACCTACGAAAAAGAAATGCAGATTACTGCTGCGGTGTTAGATCAAGCAGAAGCAGATGCACCACGCAGCGGCTACGACACCAGCAAGTATTATACTTTGCAGAGAACAGACGATGGCACAGCTGAATTAGCCAGTGTAGATGCATCTTTAGTAACCGTGGATGCACAAACACAGGCCACCGACGAAGCAGGCAATCTACTATATGACACTGATGGTAATGCTGTGTATGTTGGTCAGACTGCTAGCTCAGTGATACTGCCGGCAGCCGGAGATGGCTATGAAGGGTATCTAACCAAAGACGGCGTACCTCCCAACGGTGCTCCATTTACCGCAGGTATTTCCTTTCCAAATAATCCAGTCAATGGACAGTTTTCACTACGCACAGATTATCTACCTAACAGACTGTTTAGATTTGATGGAGTAAGATGGCGCAAGTTTGAAGACAACGTTCGAATGACCATGAGCAACCTAGGTGCCAGTGATGTCGTTGCTGGTGAAACCTTCGCAGGCAAGGATGTACGTCAGACACAAAAATCTACATTTATTAATAACCCCACCGTAACTACTATCGATGGACAGACAGTAAAAGAAAAACAGAGTCTCAGCAAGGCTCTAAGACCTGAGGCAGACCTATAATGGATTTTCACTATGACGGACAGATAAGACGCTATGTCACACAGTTCATGCGTGTGTTTATTGGATTCAAGTATCAGGCAGGTGACGGCGATCAGCGACAGATTCCTGTGATGTACGGCGACCTTACTAGACAAGTAGCTAGCATTATCAAAGACAACTCAGAAAATAAAATGCCCACTGTGCCTAGGATAGCTTGTTATATCACAGGTCTTGAAATGGATACTAATAGGCTCAGCGATCCTACATTTGTTTCAAAGATACATATTCGAGAACGTAGATTTACAGATGCCAACGGTACTAGAGAATACACAGGGCAACAAGGCGGCAGCTATACTGTAGAACGTTTGATGCCCACACCGTTTAAATTGACCATGAAAGCAGATGTGTGGACTTCTAACACAGATCAAAAACTACAGTTGCTTGAACAGATATTAGTGCTGTTTAATCCCAGTCTAGAACTACAGACCACAGACAACTACATAGACTGGACCAGCCTCAGTGCCATGTATCTAACCAGTACAAATTTTTCCAGTAGGACCATACCGCAAGGTGCAGAATCGGACATAGACATCTGTAGTTTAGAGTTTGAAATGCCTGTGTTTATATCACCACCAGCCAAGGTTAAAAAATTAGGTATAGTGCAGAGCATTGTGGCCAATGTGTTTACCGAACAAGGCGACGTGTTAAATCTTGAAGACTTGATTTATAATAACAGTGCTCCTAGTTCTAACATATCCGGGCAACCATATGGTAGATACAAGGTTTTATTGTTTAAATCAAACACCGGCAACATGAGCGATAATCAATACGATCTAACATTGGTTAATCCTTCTGATGCTGTGATATCATTAGGTCTCATTGAAAAAGAAACCAAAAATGGCGATGTTATAGATTGGACTATAATACTAAATGTGCAGGGTGGATACATGCCTGGCAGTGAAGTTTATTTTAAGAAATTCAGCGGATTTGAAATAGTGGGAACATTTGTAACCAACCCGTTAGATCCTAGTATACTCACTGTGACCTTAGATGCTGACACATATCCGGCCAATGACGATATAGCCAGCACTATACCAGGCATTGCTGCCAGAGGTACCGTGGATGCTATCATTGATCCGTATAAGTACAATCCGTTGGAAGTATACGGGTCACATGCCGCTATACCGTTAGGCCTGAGATTTCTAATGTTAGATGATGTCAACAACAGCGAGAATCGTGGAGGATTTATAAATCTTCCTTCTAATCCTGCAGACAGCACTAAAATACCATATAGAGGGCCCCAAGCCTGGAGAGATCCCAGCAACAACGATTCCAGCTGGGAAAATCAAGACGGTTCAGATCCGGTAATCACAGCTAACTCTATAGTAGAATGGACTGGACAGACATGGGCTACTGTTTGGAATCCTGTGGACAACACGTTAGAAGCTGCCGATATGGCCGGAGAAACATTCTCTCCCACTCATATCCAAAATATTCGTACAGGAATCAAGTATAAGTGGGATAGCACACAGTGGATCAAGGCCTTTGAAGGTGAGTATCTGCCAGGAGAATGGAACTTCAAGCTCGCCGGTGGATAAGTACTGGCATGCAACAGCGTGCCGGACTACTATTCTTAGCTAAAACCACAGGTCGCATCCTGCTGATCCTAGATGCAGAGCGATGGACTGTGCCCACATTTCAGCGCAGCAACAGCCTCCTAGAAGATGCCAACGAATTGTTAAATCAATATGCACAGGGCCGTATAGTCCCCATTGAACTATATCTCAGTGAAGATCGTGGATTTGAGTATGGCACATATGTGTGCGTGGTCGATCAAGAGTTTTTAACACTAGCATCAAAGACGGTATGCTGGGCAGATTTGGATTGCCTGCCCAAACAACTGCACTCAGGTCTGCGTACCACATTAAATAATCAAGTAATACGTGTGAAAATAGAAACTGTAATGGAGTTAATAAAAAATGCTACAACAAGCTGACCGATTTCAAAACGATGTAAAGAAATATAACGAAGCTATTGAAAACATGCCCGACGGACCAGAAAAATTAGAGGCTAAACGTCTGCTTAATGATCTCATTTACGAAGTTAAAAATATGGACAACATGTATGTGGACATGATCTATGCCAAACAATTACCTACCATGGGCAATGAGCTGCGTGGTAATATCGGATCTATTAGAAAAAAATTAGACAGCAAGATTAAAAGTTTATAAATATCAGATTATAAACTAAGCATAAAACTTAAGGAGAAAAGAATGATAGAGTTTGTTCCAATTCGGGATCGATTGCTAGTTAAAAAAATTGAAGATTCGATGAAAACCAAAAGCGGGTTGACGCTTTCAGACGATACTAAAGAGCGTCCAACAAAAGGACAGGTATTGGCTGTAGGAGAAGGCAAGCTAAATGAAGACGGTAAATTAATTCCGATGGTTATTAAGATCAACGATCTTATTGTCTATCCAAAATATGCAGGCCATCCTATTAAAATAGAAGGTATTGAATATTTAATTTTAGACGAAAATGAAGTTTTAGGTGTCATGAAAGGAGAATTAAAAAATGGCTAAGTTAATCCCAAGAGTAGTTATTATGGGCGAAGAAGCTAGAGAAAGAATTGTCAAAGGTGTTAATATACTAGGCGATGCTGTAAAAGTTACTCTAGGACCAAAAGGTCGAAATGTGGTTATTCAGCGTCTGTTTGGTGCACCACACCTCACTAAAGACGGTGTAACAGTGGCTAAAGAAATCTTTTTAAGAGATAAATTAGCAGACACCGGTGTACGTATGATCAAGCAGGCAGCAAGTCATACATCAAATGATATAGGCGATGGCACAACTACTGCCACGGTGCTAGCGCAGGCAATGATTCGAGAGGGAATGAAATTTGTCACTGCTGGCATCAGTCCTATTAATTTAAAAAGAGGCATCGATAAAGCAGTGGCTCAAGTGATAACTGAGTTAGATAAAATTAGTAAAGACTGCTCGGATCCAAAAACAATAGCTCAGGTTGCATCTATTTCTGCAAACAATGATGACGAAATGGGGCAACTTATTGCCGATGCGTTAATCGCAGCAGGAAAGCACGGAGTAGTTACTGTTGAAGACGGCACTGGGTTTGTTGATGAATTGCATTCTGTAAACGGTTTATCATACGAGCAAGGATATCTATCCCCTCACTTTATTAACGCAGATAAACAAAAATGTATTTTAGAAAATCCTTATATTTTAATTTGCGATCGCCCAATCTTAAACATGAATGATGCAATGCCTATTTTAGAAAAATTAGTCGAAACTAAAAGACCGTTTTTAATCATGGCCGAAAGTGTTGAGACTGATGTTCTTGCAACACTGGTTATCAACAATGTGCAAGGGGCTATCAAAACCTGTGCTGTTCGAGGTCCCGATTGGAAGGGATACAAACGTAGTAGGATGATTGAAGACATCGCTATCTTAACAGGCGGTATAGTTATTTCCGACGCTACAGGTAAACGTGTTGAAACTGCAGAACTTGAAGATTGTGGCCAATGCAATAGAGTTGTAATTACTGAACACACTACCACTATCATCGGAGGGCACGGAGACAAACAAAAAATCGCAGATCGTATTGCTACTATTCAACATAGTGTTGAAGACCCAGAACACGACGGATTTTTCTCCAAAGAAGAACATCAACAGCGTATTGCTAATATGACAGGCGGTGTACAGGTCATTCGAGTAGGATCAGCCACAAAAGTTGAGCTCGGTGAGAAAAAAGATCGTTTTGATGACTCACTACATGCCACTAGGTCTGCTATCAAAGATGGCGTTGTTCCTGGAGGCGGAGTGGCTTATATTAGAATCAAGCAGAAACTTAAAGATTTTAAAACCGCAAACGATGAACAAAATGCAGGCATTCAAATTGTCCTACGTGCAATGGAAGAACCTCTTCGTCAAATTGCTTTTAATGCTGGCGATAGTCCAGACGTTATTGTCAACAAAGTAGTCGAGGGAACTGATCAGTTCGGGTATGACGCTAGTGATAGCACATTCGGCGACATGTTTGATATTGGGATCATCGATCCAACCAAAGTTGTTAAAACAGCTTTGATCAATGCTGCTAGTGTTGCTGGGTTATTGTTGCTAACAGATTGTGCAATCTATGAAGATGAAGATGAACAAGATTTAGCTATAATCGGAGCAAGTCCGTCGGCAGGACAAAGTCTTCCCCATCAGTATGATCAGTGATCAATTTTAGATCATTAAAAAAGGCGCATTGCGCCTTTTTTATCATACCTTATATCAAGGCTTGATAGGCCATACTGGATCCCAGGGGAATCTTGCAGTCGATGGTAGATCTCTTAATGCTTGTCTGTAAGTTGCCCATTCCGCCTTTTGTGCATCAGTTAGTCTAGCTTGCGTAACTGGCAAATCAGCGAAATCGCTTTCCAATAATAATTGATTTCTTTTAGAAATTACTGCTGCTTCAACATTGACTTGTTCAGCAGGCTGTGTCCTAAATAATCCGGTCCCGAATACTCTTGACCCATATTGGTTTGATTTAAATCTCTCGTATAGATCTCTTGAAAATTCACTTTCTGATCTTGAGTGTGCGCAAAATTCATGTGCGTTTACACATCCTTTAAAAATAATACGACACCATACTTGTTCGACACCTGTAATTTCACAGGCATCTCTAATTTCCTGTATGTCGTCTATTGTAAATTTTTTAACCATCATAGCTCCTCAAAATACTATCATTTATTTATGCATTTTATCCAGTCTATAACCCAAGCCAGGGCGTTTATCATAAGAAAACTCTGGATAAAACGGACCGTTTTTATCAATATAATGAAAAAACGCTTGGACTTGATAGCTTCCGAGTCCAACATCAAAGGGATCTCGCCAGTGATCTACTTCACATCCTCTGTAAACAATTAAATCTCCTGGATTTTGTGTTATTAAGGTATTTGGCTCGATATACATTCCCCACCTATAATCAGCGTGTTTGTTAGCATAGTTGAATCCAAAACATACAGTGGTGCTTATTTCGCAACTGGGCCTATCTTTATGTCTATCTAAAATCATCCCCGGACGATACACCCTATAATATGTATAAGTTGGGCATAGCGATAGCCCAGTATTTTTTTCCATGTGTGGCAGTAAAAAATGCGACATTGTTTCCATTAGTGTATCACTGTAAACAGAATGTGCATTCTCAACCTGAGCATTGTTTCCTAATTCTGGTGTGAACTCAATCTCTTCTTTTAGGAGAGAATACTTGGTTATAATTTTACATATATCCGTAGGAACAACATTTTTTAAATCAAGATACCTATTTTCTTTAAACAACACTGGATTATTCATTGGAAGGGTTTTCCTAAATTCCATGCAACTAAACTATAGCGTGTGCCTTTAGTTACAGGTGTAACTTGATGATAAATGTGTGATGGAAAAATAATAATTGATCCTCGAGGACGAATTTCTGTACAGGTATGATAGCGATTTTTTCCGTGAGGCCCTAGATCAAATTTTAAATTACCGCCTTTGTACTCTGACGGATCATTTAAACTTATAGTAACACTAAGTTTACGTATCTTACCTACTAGTTTTACATTTTCAGTGGCGCTTTGATTTTCAGCTAAGGGATTTCCAAACGTATCAAGCATCAATGAACCGTCTGGATTTTTATGATATGTATCTGTTTCTGGGTCAAACGCTCGATATGGTTCTACCCCAGAATCAGTATGCCATCCGTAAAATTGCCCCGGAGCATATTTTGTAAATTGTAAATCTTCAGTGTAATCCCAATCGAAATTCCATTCTGCTGCGGTATTTGCTTGTTTAACAAAGTCCCAAATTATTTTATATATTCCAGGATCGTTGAGCCATGCAACAGAAGAATCCCGAACATACGTTTTATCTGGATCTATTCCTTTTTTATGTAGTCCAGTTGTTGAGGCTGCTTTTGCCGGTATGCGATTGTCGTCAGTTTTTTGTCTCCAACCTCCTACCGATGCATCCGACGCTCTATTACCGTATTTTTCTTCTTGCTCGTGCATGGATGTTAATCCCATTTCTATAATTTGATCACAAATGCTAGGCGGGATCGCTGACAAAAAATACCAGTAATTGTATTTTAATATCACTTAAACAGTGCTCCGTGTATGTGTCCCACTAGAATGTGTTTGATGCCTTTTTTAATTGGGTTTATTCGATACGGGATGTATGATGGAAATATCAAGCACGACCCTTGCTCGTCGATGTTAGCATCAGCGGTATCTATATTTAAAAATTCTACGACACCACCTTGATATTCCGCCGGATCTGTAAGATTAATTATAAATGTTATTTTTCTAGACGGCATCATGATGTTTAAGTCAAAATGCCAATCGTAGTATTCTTTTTCAGAATATTTAAACACTTGAGGAAAATCTTGATCGATGATACCTAAAAGATTAAAATCGTATATTTCATCATTTGCTTTCTTTGTAACTGACCTAATGTTCATGAAAGGAAAGCCAGTCACATCACCGCGAACTTTTTGGCGGCGACCAACGTGCAATTTTTCATCTCCGATTACTTTGGCCGGAAGCCATAACTCTTCTATAGAACTATTTAAAATTTGCTCGCATTCTTCTTTTGAAAATAAACTCGATTTATTAATCGATACAATATCTAAAGATGCTGTTTTATTAGTAAATTCTGCTAATTCAGTAAAACTATCAGTTTGTTCAAATGATAATTTTTCATTATCTTGTGTCATAAAATACTCCGTTGGTAACTTTGTTTTTTATTTATTAGGCTGTTTGATGTGTTCTTTAAATTCCGGTTTTACAATGCCAATAAAAAATCACGGGTAAATATAAAAAATGACTGTTCTATTAGATTCAATTACCTGCGCTCCTGTTACTCTATATCCTCGAGAACGAGAAATTATAGAAACTACAATACTAGGGCAAATGTTTCCTTGGTACTATGTTGGTCAGCAGACCATGAATAAATCTCTTGAGTATTTGCCCGAGCCGATTAGACCTTATATTAGTCAGATTAATTCACCGTTTCTTAGTCATACACTACTACGCAGGACCGAAGAAGAATCGATTAATCACATAGACAGACCCCTTAACCACTTCAGTGAATTCTATGAATTTTTCATAGAAATTTTTCATAGATACATGACAGAGAATGGGTTGAAATACAAAAAGATTTTTAGGGCCAACTTAAATTTAAATTGGCACAACGGTGACGGACACACCGAACCGCATCGAGATCACACATGGCCACATTACAACTTTATAATGTATCTAAATACGTGCGATCAAGGACAGACTATCGTTTGGCCAGATGATTTTTCCACCAGTTACATGGTTCCTTGCGAACAATATACTGCTGTTACATTTCGAGAAATGTGGCACGCTCATCGATTTCCTACACTCGGAACTCGAAGAGTGGTTTTTGTAGTTACATATATATAACTTAATTAAAGGTATTTGAGAATGAAAATTATAATTGTTGGCGGCGGTACTGCTGGGTGGGCAACAGCACTAATGGCAACCAAGCGCCATCCTAATCACAGTATCACGGTTATTGAATCAACTAAAATAGGTGTGATCGGTGTCGGGGAAAGCACCACCGGATACCTAACTGACATACTAGTTAACCATGGAGCAGATTTTGGATGTGACCACGACGAGTTTATTATTGAAACCGGTGCTACACTAAAATATGCAATTAAACACAAAGGTTGGACCAATGATATCGACGATTACTATCTTGGACCGATTGACGGCAGCCAAACTAAGGAAGCCACTCCAGATGCATTATTTGCATACGGAGTAAATCGATTACATCCAAAAGAACTAGTTAATGTGTCGCAGTGCGGATACTGGATTGACAAGGGCGTATCAAATTTTGAAAAAGATACTAATCAATTTGCCAATTATAGACATGCCATGCACGTTGATGCAGTATTGGTTGGGAAATATTTTAAGAAAAAATGTCTAATTGAAAAAAATGCTAGGCATATCGACGATGAAGTAGTTGATGCAATTTTAGATGAACGCGGATTTATTAAATCAGTTGTGTTAAAAAGTGGCGGAGTTGTTGAGGGAGACCTATTCATTGACTGTTCTGGGTTCAGCAAGGTACTAATGAAACACATGCCAGGAAACAAGTGGGTTAGCTATCAGAAAAATCTTCCGTTGAATACTGGGTTACCTTTTCAATTAAAATATAAACAACATGAGGTTCCCGAACCATATACCACTGCGTGGGCTCAAAAGAATGGGTGGATGTGGCAAATTCCGTTAATGGATCGCAAAGGATGCGGTTATGTATTTTGTGATGCATTTACAACTCCGGATAAAGCTCAAGAAGAAATTGAAACTATCCTAGGCCAAGAAATTGATCCTATCAAAGTTATTAAATTTGATACTGGTCGCCAAGATTCTGCATGGATCAATAATTGTATAACCATTGGGCTTAGTTCTGCGTTTTTAGAACCCCTAGAAGCAACGTCTATTCATTCAACAATAGTACAGGGTAGAACATTGATATTTGAATACATTAAATCTACTATCGACGATACAGTAAATTTGGGATCACAAAACATTTACAATCAACGAACTCGAAAAATGTTTGATGATGTCAAAGACTTTTTAGTAATACATTATATGGGTGGTCGAAGCGATACTGAATTTTGGAAGTATATCAACACCGGAGTTACAAAAACTCCCTACGTTGAAGACCTGTTAGAAATGGCCAAACATCGATTGCCTACATCTCACGATTTTCCTCGATATGCAGGATCTGCAGGATGGGCCTTATACAGCTATGTGATGGCTGGTATAAATCGACTAAACAATGCTAATGCATTAACTGAATTAGATCTTGCTGTGCCAATGCATGGTAATCTACGAGATATTACTGCCCAGGCATATTATGATTTACAAGATGAGTTTGCTAGAGAAATTAGAAACTATCAATCTTATGAACAGTTTATAAATTATTTTAGAAAGATTAGAGAAGATCGTGGATTATCGAATTAATAAAATCAAAGACGAGATACTAGTTATTGATAACGTAGTACCCGAGTCTTTTCAAAATGCAATAGTTAATAGAATCCAAGGAGATCAACACTTTCCTTGGTTCCTATTGCATAGAATTGGTCATCCAGATCATTACGGTGTAGGAACAACACCGCAATATCTTGATCCTAACATCACAGACGATGTTGGATTTTTCCACATGGCGTTTGACGGAAGCTCGGCATCGACTCATTATGATTTCTTTAGAGCAATATTAGAATTTTTTACAGAAAAAACAAATATCAAAGTAAACAATGTTTTAAGAATAAGACTGCGATATACTCACAAAGGTCGGGGACACGACGGATTCAAATATGCTGCGCCGCATGTTGATTTTAACACAGGACACCCGTACAGTACTCTGGTATATTACGTAGACGACAGCGACGGAGATACTATTATATTTGACAAGATCTTTAATCCTCAAGAAGAAGAGTACAATCCCATCTTTGCACAGCCACTGCCAGAACTGGCAAGAATAACACCAAAGAAAGGGCAAGGATTATTTTTCAACGGGCATCGATACCACGCAGGCAATTATCCAGTTAATCACAGTTCTAGAATTGTAATTAATTTTGACTTTGAATAAATTAGTAAAAGTTAAACGACAGTGATATTCTTCTATCATCAACTTCGTTAGTTAAATTTTGTCGTACATAATGAGACAAGTGGCCTGGAAATAAAATTAACATTCCTTCTACCGGAGCATACCAATGCTCGGTATTGATTCTGTTATTATCGATCTCAAGATTCTCTTCTGAGATCTTGTTATGTATAAATTCCATTTTATCGTGCTCTGAATTAGCTCGTAAAAATGTTATATTTCCGCTGTTTTCGGGAACCTTGATATAGTATACTCCACTTAAAAAAGCATTAGGATGTGTATGTTCTCTATTCGAAGAATACTTGTAATTGACATTGTACCAATATCCAACTTGATCCATTTTACATGGTAATGACCAAGATTTGGCCGCCATGCCAGCTGCTGGACAAATGACATTATCAAATAAATCAGCCGTTGCTGAGTTATCAAAATTTGGCGAATGAATCACTTTTGATTGGAATCCGCCTTCGTTGCTGCGCTGATTGCCAACATCAGTGGATTGTATTTTTTCTATAGCATCAACTATGCCTTTGTGGTCTGTAGTGTTGATATAAGTAATAAAGCATGATGTTACAAACAGCAGGTTTTCAGTTAAAGTGAACATTGATTATTTATAGAGTGTGATAACATAAAAAATATAAAATGAAAGAATTGTTAATACCGTTGGCTAGTATTCCGCTGTTTGTTTCGGAAGATTTTAAAAAATTGTCTGAGATAGAGTATACTACGTTAGTAAATTTAGGAGAAAAGCTGTCCGGTGGAGGTGGCAATAACTTCATTTCATTAAATCGCCAGCTATTAGAGTTAGAAGAATTTAAAGATTTAAAAGTTAGCTTTCAAGCAGCATTAGATCATTACGTGCATGATATTTTAAAACTAGAAAATAAGTTTTTTATAACTGACAGTTGGTCCACACGGAATCCTCAAAATACTTTTCATGCAGAGCATTTTCACGGGAATAGTATTTTTTCTGGTGTACTATATGTCGATGTCGACGGCGGAGATTTAGAATTATTATTTGAACCGGTATTTTCTAAAAATTTTCAATTTGACTATACGATAAAAGAATACAACCTATTAAATTCAAAGAGTTGGTCTTTGGGTTTAAAATCAGGGATGCTAGTGATATTTCCAAGCTGGGTGAGTCATCGTGTCAGTCCAAATCTAAGTACAGCCGATCGACGAATTATAGGATTCAACTCGTTTACTTCTGGAAAGTTTGGATCTGACTCAACCATAGACAATTTAAACATTGAGGCAATATGAATTTAAAAACTTTACAATTTCCCAATATTGGTGTAATAACTGCTGTCTTCACTGACGAAGAGTTAGCTCCCCTCAAAGAAGAAATTTTAGAAATTCAAAATAATTTTAATCTAGCTAAAAAACATAATAAAAAACTTGTTGGGCATATTAAAAAAGAATTTGAATTAATTAAATCTAAAGAACATATTAAAAAAATACTCGAACCGTACATTTGGGAGTTTGATAACTCGTTTGGATATCTTAGTTCACAATCTATGTTAACTTCGGATTGTTTGTTAACTTTAGATTCTGCATGGGTCAACTTTCAAGAGAAGCACGAATTCAATCCATTTCATAATCATAGCGGCGTGTTGTCATTTGTAATTTGGATAGAAATCCCGTATAGTATAGGGGATGAAAATATGTACTCCCCAGGCGCTGAATCTTCAAATCCGTTAGCAGGAAAATTTACATTTTACTACATCAACAGTTTAGGAAAAATATGGCGTCAAGACATAGACGCAGACAAAAGCATGGAAAATCATTTTTTCTTATTTCCCGCAGAATTAAATCACTCAGTTGCTCCTTTCTATACATCTGATAAGTATCGCATAAGTGTGTCAGGGAATTACAAATTTCAAATTCCAGAGAAAAATAAAGATGAATAAATTAGAAAAAATTTCAATAGTTGGTGGCGGAACTGCCGGGTTTACATCTGCTCTAATTCTTAAGACTCGATTCCCGAATGTAACGGTCGAAGTAATTAGATCTAAAAAAATAGGGATTATTGGAGTTGGAGAGGGCAGTACCGAGCATTGGAATGAATTTATGAAATATATTAGTATTCCATTCCAAGCAGTAATTCGTCATTGCGATGCTACTTTTAAATGTGGGATTATGTTTAAAGGTTGGGGTAAGAAAGATTATATGCACAGTATTGGTCCTGAAAACGATATTAAAAACGGACAATACCCCACAGTTTACGGAAAATTATTAAGCGACGGTTCTCCTAACCACACATTTAATCCCAGTTTAACTTGGAAGAATAAGGTATATGCCAAGCATCTTGACCCGGATGGCGGTTCTCCGTTTAATCAATACCATTTTAATACTAATAAATTAAATGATTTTCTTACAAAGATTGCAGAAATACGGGGTATCGATGTCATCGACGATGAAATCTTAGATATAGAACTTAACGATTTAGGTGATATCGGTAAATTAGTCGGAGAACAAAATTCTTATACATCTGATTTTTATATTGACTGCACAGGTTTTAAAAAGTTGCTAATATCTAAATTAGGTGCTACTTGGAAATCTCACGCAAAATATCTTAAGATGAAATCTGCAATTGTTTTCCCTACAGAAGAAAAAGAAGAATACAATATGTGGACTACTGCACAGGCCATGGATTACGGATGGATGTTTAATATTCCTGTGTGGGGTCGGTGTGGTAACGGATACATCTTTGACAGCGATTATATCACTGCTGATCAGGCAAAGCTAGAAGTTGAAAAGTTTTTAGGTAAAGCAATAACAATTGGAAAGCATATTAATTTTGATCCGGGACATTTGGATCGGGTATGGATCAAGAATTGCTGTGCTATTGGTCTCAGTGCTAATTTCATAGAACCGTTAGAAGCTACATCTATAGGAACTAGTATCCAGCAGGCATTTTTATTAATGCATAGATTACCTAACTATACCGAAAAAACTATTGAAAAATATAATAATGATGTGAATGACATTATGATTAATATTCGAGATTTTGTAATACTGCATTATATCACAAGTAAAACTAATACACAGTTTTGGAGAGATGTTTCTCAGATGGAGATTCCAGATTCTCTTAAGGAAAAGTTAAAACAATGGCGTACTAATTTGCCAATTGCAGATGACTTCAACAGCCAGACAGCATATGTTTTGTTTCGAGACGCACATTATCTTCAGGTACTTGCTGGATTAGATTTATTTGATCAAGAAAAAATAAAACAAGAGTATGACATGATGCACCATGATATAAAAAATGTTGCTGAAAATTTTATACGAGAAACTAGGACTTTTGAAAAAATGAATCTGAGTATAGGACATAAAGAATTTATTTCTACAATTCGAAACAAACAAATTTGATGGAAAAATATTATGGATGATAACACCTACTGGAAAAATGTTTATAGAGGAAAAGTAAAATTTGCTTCTAAAAATAACAGCGATGTTATTCCTTGGGAAATTAAAACTGTTGATCCAAATCTAAAACAATTTTTAGATTCTATTGATTTAAATACCGGAGAACTTTTAGAATTAGGGTCTGGAAGCGGATACGATAGCGTATATCTTGCTGATCACGGATTCGATGTTACCGCCATCGATGTTTCAGAGGATGTGATAGAATTATCAAAAAAAATACATGTAAATTCTAAAGTAAATTTTATAGCAGTAGATTTTTTTCAAGATAGCACAGACAAAAAATTTGATGTAATTTATGATAGAGGATTCCTACACAACTATAAAAATAGATTACAAGAAATTTTTGAAAAATTAAATGCATTATTGACTGACAACGGAAAACTAATTATTATAACAGGCAGTCCGTGTCAGCCTATTATAGAGTCATGTATGCCGCCGCCGATATTTTTAGGAGAAATAGAATACTACTCTTCTAACTTTTTTAAAATAGTATTGGCAAAAGAGGTACCTTTTATAACTGATGCTAATTTTGAAAACTGCCTGGGGTATATGTTTGTACTAGAAAAAATTAATCCAAATATAAAATATAACAGATAAACTTAGATAAAATTAACGGCAATTGAAATTCTAGGTTCAATATTAGTTCCAGGTTGAACCATGTGTCTTAGATAAGATCTGAATGCTATCAAGGTTCGTTCAGTTGCAGGATATTTTATTCTTGTAAAACTCAATTGATTTTTATCTGAGATTGCTTTTAATGGGAACATATCAGGTTCTTTTGGATCTTCGAATACGATGCCTCCAGAACCCTCCGGAGCTAATAGATAATACGAACAACTAAAAATAGCAGCATTGTGAGTGTGTAATTCTTGATAGGTATTTGTATTGTTTATGTTTAGCCATGCATAACTAATTCCATAGGTTCCGTTGGAATTATGCATTTTAGCAAAGCTATTCACATGCATTGATATCAAATTTAATAACGGTCTAAATTTTATATCTTTTTGCAGGTCGTATGTTCCGTGAGTATTGTAGGTATCTCCGTACCAATCTTCTCCTCCAGAAGGAATTTTATCTCTAAGACTCAACGAGTATTTCACTAACTCGTCATTTTCTTCTACTGATATTAAATTATCTTCTTTATATATTGCGACAGGAAACCACATCTCAACTTGGGACATCTTTATCTCCCCAAATATTAAACGAAACAGCAATTCTATTTTCAGGTGATAAATTCATATCAACTGAATGTTCAAGCCAAGATTCAAACATGATCATTTCTCCTTCTATTGGTGTGTACTCAGCGTAATGATAATTATATTCGTTCGATGTTATTTTTATGTTTTCAAAAAACACATCAGTTGCTCGCCTTCCTATGATAGGATTATAAAATCTTATATTTCCACAATCTTTTGGTGCTTTTAAATATAACACACCGCTGATTATTGCACCGTAATGATCGTGCTTGTTAAAATGAGTTCCTGTTGGGTATAGTTGTAGCCAAGAAGTAATTTCTAAATAACACTTGGGATTAAATCCTCGAAGATTTAAAAATTCTCTTGCTTTTGAATTTATGTAATTCAAAAGTGTTTTGTCATCGAGTTTTCCTAAAAAATCTTTATGATTGTAAAAAGTTGTTACTAATTCTTGATTCGGTTGTTCCGCTTCTAATAGTTTTTCAGATTCGATATACTGATCAACTAGAGCTGTAGTAGACTCGACTATTGCAGGGTCAACTGTTATTCTAACTATCGGAATAGGAAATAAGTGATCTAATCTCATAATGGTAATAAATTAATATTGATGATAATTCTTCTTTTTGATTCTATAGGATTGCTAGCAGTATGATATCTAAATCCACTGATCCATACCAGTCTGTTTGCCTTAGGTGTGATCCTGCATTTGGTTGTAAACTTTTCCGGTTCTTTGTCCCAACTATCTTTAGTTTGTGTAAACTCTTGATCAAAAATACGAGTATCTCCGTCAGAGTCATTAAGATAATATATCATTGTTTCATGAGGGAAAAAATAATCAACGTGCGGTAGATTATAATTTTCTGAAGTAAACTCAAGTTTAGGACTTTTCATGCTGGACCTAATCCTAATAAAATGATCTTTTGTAAATCCTAGATTTTCTTGTAATCTTTTAAAAAAATCATTCAAATACTCGGCAGCAAAACTTTCAACATCGTATTCTTTGTCATAAAAGATGTGATGGAAACCATCAGTTTCGACGGCCAGCGGATCTACGATTTCGTTTTCCTCGGGCGGTAAAGACACATGTTCGCAATAAAACCAAGGAAAATTAACCGATAGAATATGTTCTTGTAATTTTTCAAATTCAAGATCTGGCAAAAAGTTATCTATTACATGAATTTTATTATTCATTATATAATGTTAAAATTAATAATGCAACGCATATTTTGTGTTGGTTGCTCTGCTGTATGATAATACTTACCGTCAAATATCACTGCCCTGCCTCGTTTTGGTTTGACTCGTTGAATTATGTTATAATCCTCAATATTATGATGATACTCTTCAATGTTCCCTTCTCTAGTTTTATCCACTATCAGTGTATCACCATCAGAATCAACTACGTAATAAAGTACGACCAAATGATCGTATGGTAAATCTATGTGTAAACGATCTACTTGTTTTTTTAAAAATGTGTTGTTTAATGGGTATTGTAGAAAACTTCGGCATTGCACAACTTCATTAAATTTAAAATTAACTTCAGATGATCCGATATGGGCCAAAGGCATGATTAAATCAAAATAATTACTTGTTGGATTTTTATTTCTGCAAAATAGATGTGCATGTGCAGGGTGTGGTTGTCCTAAATTTTCAGCTTCAATTAATGATTTTCCAAATGTAATATCTTCGGCAAAATACCAAGGAAAACTATGTCCAAGTAATGTGTTTTTAATTTCTTCTTGGAATGACGTTGAGATGAGGTTGTCGATAATGTGTATCATGTGGCAATATTTATGAAATTCTAAGAGGCTTCTCAAAAAATATAAGTACAGTGTATGGTAAATTGAGGAAAAGTATGAATGTATCCAGTATAACTATTGTAGGTGGCGGAACTAGCGGATGGCTTGCTGCTGCATATCTATATAAGAATCAACCCGATATAGCGATAACAGTTATAGACAAGGAAGTCGGAACTCCTATTGGAGTTGGCGAAGCTACTCTACTAAGTTTTAAACCATTTATGGATGAATGCGGATTTAAACTTGAAGACTGGTTTACTCCCATAGACACCGGGTACAAGTCTGGAATACTATTTGCTAATTGGCGTGAGCCCAAAGACGACATATGGCATCCGTTTTATAAAGGGAATAGGAAATTATTCAACACCACGAATATATGGGATGTTTGGTCTTGCGATCAGAGCTTTGATTTTAAAAAATATGCATTGTCAAGTTATGAAAATTCAGTGGATCATAATTCACTCGATTCCAATGCGATAGATAATTATGCATTTCATGTAGATTGCAATAAGTTGGTAATTTTTTTACAAGACAGGCTAAAAGATAAAATTAAAATTGTTCGTTCCGATGTTGTAAAGGTACACTATAAAGATAACGATATTATCGAGTCATTGGAATTAAAAAATACAGATCGTATAGTTAGTGACTTGTATGTTGACTGTACAGGTTTCCAAAATATTTTAAGAAAACCAACCAATCGAATTGATTTAAGCGATCGACTGTTTGTTAATACCGCAGTGGCATGTCCTGTGCAGTATCAGGATAGAGCAAGCGAATTCAAACCTTATGCAGTGTGTGAAGCAGTTGATCATGGATGGATATGGAAGATAGGAGTGGCTTCTAGGATTGGTAGCGGTATGGTTTTTAATCGACATATCACTGACATAGAGGAAGCCAAAGAGTATTTTGTTAACCATTGGAACAACCGAATCAACAAAGAAAATGTTAGGGTCATACATTGGGATCCATTTTATAATGAAGATCAGTGGGCTGGTAATGTAGTAACTGTTGGGTTAAGTGCTGGATTTATCGAACCATTAGAAAGCACAGGCATTGGCTTGATCACCTATGCCATTGGACAACTAAACAGTGCGATCTATGAAAGACGATTTAGTGATATTGATAGAACAAATTTTAATTTACAAATGAAAATTCTGTTTGAAGACTGTGTGGATTTTGTAAGTATGCATTATGCAAATAATTCAAGATCTAGTAAATTTTGGGATTATGTTAAAGATAAGTTTGCGCCATCAGCTCGGATGAATCACTTTGTTAATGAGTTAATCAATCCTAGTATTGCTGTTCCTAATGCCGGCAAGTATAATTATATGTTTGGCGGATCTAACTGGAGTTTGATGCTAATTCAGTTAGGATATAAACTGGCTTCTAGGAATATCCCCATACCACCAGAAGCGTCGGGAGAATTATTAGTAAAAAATTACATTGAGCACGAAAAGCATCGACATATTTGGGGTAGACCGCATAGTGCTGAAGTTGATCGAATTACCGAATTAAACAAACTATGAAACTAGTCAATTGGTCTTTTATTACTAGTCACGAATGGGACACTGATCATTTAAGCTGTATTAGACCATTAGTTGATGTCGCAGTACATCCGTATGAGCACTTATCTAAAGAAATAGCAACAACTAGAAAAGGTTCAACGTTTTTAAAATGCCCTGCACATACTGATTTTTTGAAAAATACGTTTGTATTTCTAGCACCGTTTGATGTTACTTTAGATATTAATATTACTGATGCTAACAGATCAATACTAAGTGAAAATTTAAGTCAAGCAGTGTTTGATAATTTAATCGATACTAGATTCTTAGAAGATTACGATAATCAAACAAATCCGTATCCGCTTATTGGCATAGATTGGCTCAACATATTCACTTGCAACGATTCATTATTGCTACAGGTATTACCTGCATTTATGCATCACACGGAATTCTCAAAGTCAGCAACTGTGATCCCAGGCGAGTTTGATATAGGAAAATGGACTAGGCCTGTTGAAATAGTATTCGAAGTTAAATCGAATCAAGAAAAGATAGTTATTAACAAAGGCGATGCTGTTGCCTATTTTAAATTTAACACAGATCAACTGATTAAATTAGTTCCAGCCAGCACTCCGTGGTCTGAAATTAAATTATGCAATTCTATTAGACAAGAAAATGCGTTTAGGCCTCTTAAAGAACGATATGAAGAATTAAAAGATAAAAAAATTACAAGGTGTCCACATGAGTCAAAAGATTAAAAATATTGTAATTGTTGGAGGCGGTAGTGCTGGGTGGATTGTGGCTGCATCGCTGGTTACTCAATTGAAAGACACAAATATCGCAGTGATCGAAAGTCCTAGTATTCCCACAGTAGGAGTTGGTGAAAGCACAGTAGGCGGTATCCGTGGGTGGTTGCGAATGGTCGGAATCACTGATCGAGACTTCATGAAGGCCGCCGATGCTTCTTATAAAATTGCCATCAAATTTAATAATTTTTATAATAAAGATAGCGGTACGTGGTATTATCCGTTTGGGCTTCCTTGTTTGGATGGCAATCTACATCTTAGAGATGATTGGTTTATTAAGAAAGCTCTATACCCAAAGACGCCTACCGATGACTATGTTAACTGTTATTACTCTCAGATGGCATTGGTCAATGCTAATAAAATTTTAACGGATAGTAGAGAACTAGATAATTTTAATTTTTATAACGATACTGCATTTCATTTTGATGCAGCCAAACTTGGAGCTTGGTTAAGAGATAGTCATTGCAAGCCTCGAGGAGTTACTCATATTTCTGCAGAAGTTACTAAGATTACTACCAATGATAATGGTATAGAGTTGTTAACGTTGGATACCGGCGAACAAGTTTCAGCGGATTTATTTGTGGATTGTACTGGATTTAAATCCATGCTATTAGGCGAAGCATTAGGTGTACCGTTTAACAGTTACGAACATCTGTTGCCTAATAACAGAGCATGGGCTACTAGGATCAACTACACCGATAAAGAAACTCAACTTACCACAGTTACTGAATGCACAGCATTAGATAACGGGTGGGTATGGAATATTCCACTATGGAGTAGAGTAGGCACTGGATACGTGTACAGTGACAAGTATATCTCTCCGGAAGATGCCAAAGCAGATTTTATAAAATATCTAATATCCAAAGGTTACGATACCACTAATTGTGAATTTAGAGATATTAATATGCGGGTAGGCATGCATGAAAAACTTTGGGAAAAGAATGTTGTGGCATTGGGATTAAGTGCGGCATTTATTGAACCTTTAGAAAGCACAGGCCTACTTACTACTCACGAATTTGCCAGAACATTGTGCAGTGTACTGCTTAGAGGCAGTGTTAGTCAATGGGATCGAGATGAATTTAATTTAAAATGCCAAGATGAATTTAACTACTGGGCACATTTTGTATCAATGCATTATGCTCTAAGCCATCGAGATGATTCAGATTATTGGAAAGATATAGGTAAAAAGTCCTATACAAAATTGGCTCCTGTGGTCAATCAATTACAAACTCAGGGATTGTATTATCAAACAATGTATCAGAAAAACTTTGTGAGATATTTTCAAGAAGATCCAGGAATTAATTGTCTAGCAGCTGGCATGAATTGGAATGCCAACGATATAGCATTATTAAACCATATTTTTCCTGTTGGTACAGATCTTAAACAAGAGTTTTCTATTGTGATTCAAAAACTTGAACAAAAGAAAACAAAATGGAAAAAGGCTGTAGAAACAGCCCCTTCGTTATATCAGTATCTTAACGACACTGTATATAAAGATTAGTATTTAATAATAACTACACCTGATCCGCCATTACGGCCATGTTGTCCACCACCACCACCACCTCCGGTGTTGGCACCGCCTTCGCCGCCACGTGCTGTGGCAAATCCATCAGTGCCATTGTTTAGTGATTGGCCACCGCCTTGACCAAATTTTCGATCACCGCCGTAGGGTCCGCTATGGTGAAAACTTCCGCCACCACCACCACCAATGCCTCCAGCCGATCCATTAACGTTCCAACCTAGATGACCACCGCCAGCACCGCCGCCACCAAAGTACAGTGTTCCGCCTAGAATATCTGTTGCACGGCCAGGGCCGCCTGAAATCTGATCGCCTCTAAATGATGAACGATAACGCTGACGACCGTCAGGAGAGCTTGCTCCAGGACCTCCAGCACCACCACCACCACCACCGGTGTGTGTATTTTCAGTGTCTGCATTAAATCTAAGACCTGAACCGCCGGGATATCCTTGACCGTCAATGCCTCTGCCACCATAGTTACGCTGGCGACTATCAACACCGTCACCTGTGTTTGATCCACCACCACCTGATGCTCCGGTGCGACCGCCAGTTCTTCCGTTGTCCATCGAAGGTGGCGCAGCTGACTGCCACGATCCACCGCCACCACCACCACTGGCAGTGATAGTTGAGAATACTGAGTTTCCGCCGTTGGCTGCAGACACAGTAGGACCCGATGGTGAGCCACCACCGTCATATTGTTTTGATCCATCACCCACTGTTATTGAGTAACCAGTACCTGAAGTAACAGGAAATGCTCTATTAAGGATAACACCACCACCACCACCGCCACCTGCCCAATCATAACCGCTGGCGGCTCCGCCGGCGACCACTAGCACTTGTACAGTTCCGGAGTGTGCAGGCGTAAATGTATGAGCACCTAATGCAGTAAACTGATGCACAATATTTCCTAGCACATATGATATGGTGTTTCCGCCTGTGCCCACAAGTCCTTGACTGTATCCTGTTACTGGACGCCACGCTGTGCCATCATAAAATTCCAAAGCATTTTGACTGTTGGTTGTGTTATATCGAATTTTGCCAGTTCCGGCTACTGTACTAGAAGTGTTGTCTGGGGTAACCACCGCACTAGCAATGCTAAGTGTTGTATTTTTTAGTGTTGCCATTTGTATTTTTCTCTTTAATATCTGACAATTACTATGCCAGTGCCGCCAATTTTTGCAGAACCGTATGCACCGCCTGATCCGCCGCCTGTGTTTACGCCAGCTGTGCCGCCTTCATAGCCGCTGTTAGCGACGCCACCGCCACTGTTTAATGCTTGCCCACCGCCACTGCTGCTACCAGCTGTGCTAGGGTATCTTGGGTTTCCGTGATTTAATGTACCGCCACCCCCACCACCAATTCCGCCACTTGATCCATTGGTGGTATTTCCTTGGTGACAAGCGCCACCGCCACCACCTGCCCAATACAGAGTATATCCTAGAATATCGTTGGCTGCTCCTGGACCACCTTCGCCCATGCGGCCTTCGTGGCAGTCATCTTCTGAACTGAATCCAGGTCCACCTGCTCCGCCACCGCCACCTGCTTTGTGACTGTCTTCACTTTGACGGTTAAATCTAATGCCTGATCCGCCTGGGAATCCTTGACCAGACACTGCTCGACCGCCCATGTTTGTGTTGCGGCTGTCGTTTGGTCCAGTATGGCCGTTTGATCCAGCACCGTTTGAACCGGTACATCCGCCGCCACCTGAGCCGCCAGGACGGGCTGCATTCCCGTCCCATGATCCGCCACCGCCACCACCGTTGGATGTGATAGTTGAAAACACTGAGTTTCCGCCTGTGTATCCTGGAGGACTTTGTCCGTAGGTGTTAGCTGCACCACCGTTGCCTACGGTCACTGGGTATCCAGTGCCGGAACTAACTGGGAATGCTCTATTGTAGGTAAACCCGCCACCGCCACCACCGCCACCTAGGTGGCCGCCGCCTGATGCACCACCACCAATCACCAATACTTCAACAGTTCCTGTGAATGCTGGTGTAAATGTTTGACTGCCTACAGTAGTAAACATATGTACTACACCGCTGGCTCTGCCAACATTTGAGCCTGCATACAATATCGTGTTGCCGCCGGTACCAATTGACCCTTTGCTAACGCCAGTGATCGGTCTCCAGCCTGTGTTATCATAAAATTCTAATAGAGTGTTTGCGGTATTGAATCGAATCATTCCAGGTGTAGGACTAGGCCGTGAACCAGTGGCTCCTACAGGTAGTGTAATAAATCCCGTGTCATTGATTGTTGTGTCTTTAAGCGTTGCCATTTATTCTCTCTTAATATCTAATTACTACAATTCCGGAACCGCCACCACCGTGTTGTGAGCCACCACCTCCACCACCGCCACCAGTGTTAGCAGCGCCGTTGCCGCCATATCGAGCATGGCCGTCATTATTACTAGCAGGCTGACCTTTGTTTAATGATTGTCCGCCACCGAAGCCGTTACCCACTGTGGGGTATCCTGGAACATAGTGAGCAGCTCCGCCACCTCCACCACCAACTCCGCCATCACCACCACCACCATCACAGATGTGTGGGCCACTGGCACCACCACCGCCCCAGTATAGTATATCGCCTAGAATATCACTGGCTGCACCAGGGCCACCATGAGTGGCAGTTTGTTGATTTTCGTCTTGGCTGGCCCAACCAGGGCCGCCGGCGCCACCACCACCACCACCGTTGTGTGTGTTTTCGCTGTCATCGTTGAAACGCACTCCTGAACCACCTGGAAATCCTTGTCCTGTAATACCAATACCGCCAAATACTCGAAGTCTACTGCTGTCAATACTTGTGTTTGCGCCACCGCCACCTGAACCGCCCGGGCCGCCTGGATTTTGTTGATCCCATGAGCCAGCTACACCGCCACCGTTGGCGGTTATGGTGCTGAAGGTGGTAGGGCTACCGTTTGCATTTGAATTTACACCGGCGCCAGCGCCAACAGTCACAGGATAAGCAGTTCCGCTACTAACTGGAAATGCACGATTGAATATCATGCCACCACCACCACCACCACCACCCCAACCGCTTGAAGATGCTCCACCGCCTGCAAGAACTAGTACTTGTACATAGCCGTTAAATGATGGCGTGAATGTTGCAGCGCCTACTGAGGTAAAAGTGTGTACAATATTATTATTAACTTTTGTGATAGAGTTTCCACCGGTGCCAATTGTGCCTGCACTGTAGCCAGTCACTGGCCGCCAATTTGTGCCGTCCCAAAATTCTAATAAATTAAAACTGGTATTGTATCTTACCATTCCTGTAGCAGGAGTAGCAGGCCGCTCAGCTGTTGTTCCCCTTGGTAGGGTAAGGTCAGTAAATGTGGTTGCCTGTAAATTTGCCATTTATTTTATACCTTTTTTAGGTCATTAATTTCTTTGTTTAACGACTTAATTGCTTCTAACAAATAGGCTGTTAGTTTGGTGTATTTAATACCATGAGGTTTGCCGTCAGCATCTAAACTGACTAGATCTGGAATAATTTTATAAACATCTTCGGCAATTAATCCAGCTTCGTGTTCTTTGTTGTCTTTGCGATCGTAAGTAACACCCATTAACATCAATACAGATTCTAATGCATTTTCAATTGGATTGATATTTTCTTTAAACACAATACTAGATGTTTCAACCAGTGTTGTGGCAGTTACTTGTCCTGAAACTCCAACACCGCCTGTGACTACCAATGTACCAGTACCTGTAGTTGATGATGCCACACCATCTGTCATCAACACGCTGGCTGCACCCTTGGTGCCTGAACTGGTACCTCTAATAGTAATCGTGGCACCGTTGGTTGTGGCACCGTATATGTTGACAAAGCTACCAATGGTAGAAGTTAGCTCACCAGTGCTGGGCACAAATGCTAGGTTTGTTCTAGCCAGTGGTGCTAGTGTTGTGGGCAGCGAACCAGAAGCAGTTCCAAAAAACGGATAATGAACAGTGGCCGTTGATCCTGGATCTGCAACAGAAATATTTCCGCCTGCACTGGCCCAGGATAAAACTCCGGCAGCATCACTAGTTAGAACAAATCCAGCACTAGCCGCCACTGCGGCTGGAAAAGTAAGAGTATAATTTGCTGCCATAGTAGCCGCAGCTTGTAGAGCAATGTAGTTAGTACCGTTGGCTGTGGCTTCTCTGAGTCGAAGATCACCTTGATCTGCAACAGTAATATCAGCAGCAACTATTACTCCGCCAGTGCCATTGGGATCCAGCGTGAGATCTTGATTTAATTGTGATGTTGTTAAGGTTGCGCCAGTGGCAGAGATATTTCCAATTTTCTCTTGGCCTACTGTGCCTCCGCTTGTTCTTCGTCCCATATTATATCCGCCTTATGCTGTTGATGTTTCTATGCCGTAGACCACAACACTTAATGTGGGAGTCCCGGTCGGTGTCGAAAACACTAATAGGTCTCCGGTCTTCATTACGATACCGGTGCGTTCTAGTACACCGTTGGCTACCAACGACGAATCGTATTCTATGTATTCTGCCACTGTTGGTGTTGCTAATGCTGACACTGCTAAACGTATGTTAGCCGGTGTGCTTGAATTGCGATTACATATATTTACAGAAACTACGCTGAATGAAGCTGCGGGTACTGTGTACACCGTGGTATCTGCTGTGGTTGTTATGTTAAAAGCGCCTAATCTTCCTGTTGCCATATTATTCTCCGTTAATTATTTAAAAAGTAATTCCATGCCACTGGGTAACCTCTTACCCCTGCCTGGAAATTAAAGTTAGCTTTCATAGCTATGGTACCGCCTGTGGTAGTTGTGATCTGTGTACCCGACACATTGATAAAACCAGCTACCAAGCTATTTACGTTCAAAGCAGCTCCACCACCACCAATTTGTGCAGAAATGTAAGATCTAATTGCTCTCTGTGTAGAAACAACGTTATCTGAATTAGCTGTTAAGAATGGATCTGTGCTAAATTCTGTAATTGTTGCTGAGTTTCCGCCCAATGTTATGTTACCCAAACTTAGTTCTGCTAGACCTGCAATGTTAAATGCATCAGCATTCAATGTTGCAACACCAGTACTTTGTTCGATAGTAAACAATTCACCAACTCGGAAGTTACCGTCTTGGTCAGTGGAGGTATAGAATACACGACCACCGTTGTTGTCCACAGTCTCATTGGCCTGTATAGCAGGCTGTGTAGGAATTCCTGGATAGTTGGTTTCTACAAAGTTACCTGTACCTATGTCTAAGAAGTCGTGTCCGGTGAGTCTCACTTGACTGTAACGAATACGTGTGGTTATTGCTGTGCCATCTGCAGGAGCATTAAACTCACTCATGCTTGGTGACAGCTGGAAGAATGCAGATCTTGCACCGTCAAACGTTCCGCTTTCTGAAAGCACCTGAACCAATTTGTATACAGTATTAGGCTGTGTGGCAAAAACCACGTTGGCACCTGCCCTAGGTATACCTGTTAGTCTCTTAACTCCGATAAATCTACCACTTTGGAAATTATTCCCGTAGCCGTTGCCTGTATCTTGCTCTATTATAGCTGAATCAAATCCTGTGCCGCGATTTTTAAAGCTGACGTTGGCACAAGCACCATCACCTATTCTCACTGTGGTAGGAGCTTCAAACAGATTGTTGGGATCAGTTATGGTAATAGTTGGTGCTGAGGCATAGGCTGATCCTGGATCGGTGACTCTGATAGCAAATATCTTTGAGTCAGAAACAAATGCACGAGCTTTGGCAGTGGCGCCTAGTATGGCACTAGATGCTGCTGTGGTTGATGCTGAAGGAATAATAGCCCATATGCTTGTTTGACTAGGATTACCATTCACAGCTTCAAGAGCTCCTGTGCCTGAAGCACGAGTGATTGCTCTGGTGGTCCATACTATGCCGTCTTCTGAGCTGCTCATGTTGTTGCTACTGCTTTGTGTGACTAAGAAAACACCTTGTCCGTAGTTTACACGAGTTGTTGTGCCTGATCCGATGTAGCCGCTGGAACCAGTTGAACTCCATGTTACGCCTTTGTCTACGCTCCATACTGGATTCACAGACCCGTCACTAGATACTACAACAAATTTGTTAGAACCATAGGCTATGCCGCTCCATGATGAAGCAGATGGTAATGTTCCGCCCGCAGTCCATGTCACGCCGCCGTCCGCGCTGTAGGCAGTGGTGTTAAAGAGAGAGCTGACTACTATCCATACTCCTTGACCATAAGCGATGCTGGTTCCTGTGCCGCCTGGTGTGCTGGCTCCTGCGACCCATGATTGGCCACCGTTGGTTGAATAACATGTGGTTCCGTCGAATCCTATAACTACCCAACGTGCAGCACCATTGATATTGCCATAGGCAACACCAACAGCTTGTCCACTTAAAGCTCCTGGCAATGCGCCGCCCGCAGTCCATGTTGTTCCGCCGTCTGTTGAATATGCATTGACTGTGGTACTAGTACTCACCGCTACCAAATGGTTGGCAATCGGGGTTGCTGTACCTGTACCCGAACCTATACCAGTGGCCACAAAATATGTGCCGACTAGATTGGCTGCAGATCCTATGCTGGTGTACACAGTATTACCCAGTGAAGTGATAACATAGGATCTACCTATGACGAATGCACCTGCAGTTTCTACTGTTGTTAATTTACCTGCAGCTATTGATGTCCAGTCTGAAGTACTAGGCAATGCCAACAAGTTTTGACTCCAGGTGGTACCGTTGGTAGAAGTATTAGTGGTTCTTGAACCGCTGGCTATTGCTACAAATTTACTACCAGCACCCACACCTGTGAATTCAAATGCAGTAATTGCTCCAGTGGTAGCGTTAACTGCTGTTACTGTGACAGTAACATCATTGGCACTTGGCGCACCGCCAAGATTGGTGCCAACAATAGTTAGTGTGTCTAGTCTTGCATATCCTGTTCCTGCACTAACAATAACCACAGCTGAATATTTTACACCTTTTCTTGCCACAGTGAACGTAGCGCCTGTGCCGCTGCCGCTGGTTGTGGTTGAAATCGGCGAGTACACTGCAGAAGTCGGAGCGTAAGTTGCATCGGTATAGCTCTGAGCTGTGCCTAATGTTCTTGCAGTACTGCTGTAGGTTGGTGAAGTAAATGTAACTCTTGGCTCAACTACATAGGTTGATGAAGCATCTGGTGCTACTATAGCAGTTCCCGGAACCAAATGATCCCAACCTGCACCCCCAGTGCTTTCTTTGGTCACAGTGGCAATTTTTGTACCAGAGGAATATGCATCTACAATACCAACCTGTCCTGCTCCAGCGCCCGAAGTTACAATCAACTTCATACCTACATAGGCATTGCTGATTTCGTCATCAGTGGCTGCTAGTGTTAGTTGAGTGGTTGTGCCACTTTGGGCAGTGTTGGCATTGGATAGATATCCGCTACCCCCTAGGTTACCGTCAGCTTCAGGAGCTGTAGTTGAATCATCTACGTTGTCTATCAATCTTACTTGGAATACAGCATCGTCACGGAAATCATCTTGTTCAACACTGGCACCTGCGCCGCCACCTGACACCGTCCAGGTGACTTCGGTATAATCAGATCCGGCATTGTCATATTCAAACTGCCAAATCTTATCAACACCGTCGGTGATAACACTGCCCACATCTGCTAGGTATGATTTATTATCTACCTCACATAATATTGGAGTTTCTGTGACGTCGAATCCTTCTGCTACAGAACCAAAGTCACCGTAGGAGTTGTTGCCGTTGGTGCCGCGAATACGACCGCCTGCTTCAGCAAGGTAACCTATGTGTGCATAGTATGAGAACACAGATACCAATTCAGCGCGACCATTGTTGGTAATCCATGCTCCGATACCGTCTGATATAATCTGGGTAAAGTCATTGGACACAATAGAATCATTGCCGCCGTTGTGTAGTGCGCCGTCAATCTTCTGACCGATTGCAGCATAACCAAATGTTGCTACGTTTTGCACATAAGGGGAACGTCCAATAATCCATGTACGGAAGTCATCTGGGCCCCAACCTGGATCCAATGAAGCATATGCGCCTGCACTTACTCTCGAAGTACCATATGCGTTTGGTGCTAATAAATCTCCGGTTAGGCCTTGAAGTGTTTGATTGCGTAAGCCTGTACCGTTGCGTAGATAGTACATGTCTTCTTCAAGACTTCCGGTTACTGCGTTAGCATAATATCTCGCTGCTAATCTAGATTTATAGTTGCCAGGATACTGCAAATCAAATTTCAACGCATCAACATATCTATCTACATCTCGCAGGCATGCCGCACTGTCGTAGTATAGACTCACAGTCATTGAGCCTGACTCATTAAGCTGAGTATCGAATGCAGTGTTGCTGTTCCTGGTTGTTGAAATTTTAAATGTTGTGGCGCTTACCACATTCTGTATGTAATAAGTTGTGCCGGTAGTTATTCCACCAAATACTGTGCCTGTGAATCTAATGGCTGCATTTCTTACCATCCAGCTAGTGTCTGTGCATGTGAATATGTCTGTGGCTGCTGTAGCCACCGTTACTGTAGTTGTATAAGTTGCGCCGATATAAGCTGATATTTCAGCAGAGATATAAGCACGATTACGTTCTAGTTGTAGTCTAGCCCAATCAGCACTTCTAATACTTGTTTGACATATAGATCCTTCGTTGGTAGCACCGTAGACAATGTCATCCAACAGTGTCATCAGTGTTTCAATACGAGCCTGTGCAGTGGCGTTGCCACCTACGTTGGCGCTGGCCAATCCTTTAACATAGGTAAATGAAGCTCTAGTAGCAGTCTTCTGATTCAGTGTGAATACATCAGCAGCCGTGGCTCTCAAATATGAGTATGCTGCTTCTCTAGTTTTAAAGTTACTGTTGAACATAAAGTCAAACATCACCGCTTCTAAAATCAATCTCACATCTCTTTCACATTTAGCAGAGTTATAGACCAATGTGGGATAGTTAGCAGTGATATAAGCTGTGGCAGCAGTGACTATGGTTTCTTGTGCAGCATCTAATGTTACTGCGGCTGCTATCAATGCAGTGGTTGATGTCACTGCATTTGTTGCTGTTGGATAATCAATAACTTCTAAATCAATGTCGAGGCCAGCTCCGTTAGTAAATGAAGCCAGCACTGCGCCACCATATGTGGCTGCAAGTTGGAATGTATCGACAGAGCCTACTGTTACCACCCAATATTTTGTTCCGTTGACCAGTCCGTTGGCAGTGGTTCTTGGGATCACTGCATCGCCTACAGCCAATCCGTGAGCAATAGATGTCAGTGTGTTTAATGTGGCTATAGTAGTAACATTGATCTGTGGCGTTGTAGATTCAGTAGAATCGCCTTGTATGATGTTGGTGATTATGTCAACTAATGCGCCTACTGTGGCATTAGCAGCTGAACCACCTGACAAGTTTGTTGAGTCAGTCCATTGAGTAGCAGTGTTGGCAGCAGATTTAGTTACTGTGGTGTTGGCAATGATCTGCTGTACCACTGTTTTTAATCTACCGTAAGCGGCCACAGTAGCAGCTATTTCTGTGCTGTCAATTTGTAGATCAACGCTGTTCTCGCCGTCAAAGTATGCTGTGCCTGCGTTAAGAGTGGCCCATTTTCCGTCATAGGTCAAATCATATATCATAGCATCAATGATAAAACCTACATCCCGCTTGCATTTAGTCTTGCTGTATTTCACTGAACTGAAATTTGCAGTCAAATAAGCAGTGATTTCTTCCTTGATAAATTCTTTGTTTTCACGTATTAGAGTTCGTGCATCACCGAACCCTACCAGGAATACAGTATTATATCCTGTGGGATTCGCAGAACTCTCCATGTGGGTGGTTCCGATTTTAAAATCAATCTGGTGCTGCATTGTTCTAACTAGTCTCTTGATGTCTGTTACTTCTACAGAACTAGCATAAGGAAAGTCAGCACTCTGTGTAGCAGTGTTACCAGATGATTCTGTTACATTTGTTCCAAGAATAATCTGTCCAACCACAGTTTCTAGTCTAGTCAAAGCACCAATGCTGTATTTTGCATCATCTCCACTGGTTAAACTGCCTGCTGGGCCAGCGTTCACAGAACGTTTTTCATCACCTACTAGTGCAGTTTCTACAGGCACAATAATAGGCAATGTTTCTCTGTACTGTCCAGTTTTAATATTAATTGTGTTATTAGGTACACGTCTTGCTGGAAGAGCATCAGTGTCTAAATCTGTAAGAGCTGTAATAACAATGTCAATTAATTCGTCACTAGTTGTAGTAGTTCCAGGTTCGGCCACATAATCAGTGTTGATATATTGAGCGACAATCGCTGTAGAGTCCAAGGCCAGTGTTTGATAAGCAGTGGTTGGCGCTTGATTAGCTAGTACCTTTGCTACTACTAATTTTAATTGTTCGTAGGCTGCAACACCTTCGTCTGCTTCTGCTGCCAGTGTTACATATGGAACACTTTCTTCTCCTGCAGAGAATTCTCCAGCTTCACCAAATGCTCCTAGCAAGCTAAAAGCTGCGGCACGTATTTTTAAGTTGCCGCCGTGGCCTAAATCCCAGATTAATCTATCAATGATAAATCCAACATCTCGCTCACACTTGTATTCGTCATAGTCAAATGCTGATGTAAATGGCGCAATATTGTTAGTGATTTGATAATCAGTCCAGCTGGTAATTTCTTTTTGTATGAATGCTCGATTTAATTCTAGTAGATGTTGTGCGTTAGGATTTCTTGGCCCGTTGTCTATCTGTTCGCAGGCATATCGTATGGTTTTCCACGGCTTGTCTAATGATGCGCCGCAGTCTGGCCAAGGACGATCCTCTCCCTCTGTAGACACGTAATAAACGTGACTAGTGCTGCCCCATGTAACCCATTCTGGAGTACCTGCAGAACTCACACGCAGTACCTGTCCTTCGGTCCCGACTGGTAGTCTTGTTGGGCCTGCACCACCGTAATATACCAAATCACCTGTGGTAGTTAGCACTGAAGCTTCGCTGCCTACAGCTACAACATTCCAATATGTGCCTGTGGCATCAAGGTCTGGGCGACTTAATGCTTGACCACCGCCCTCGGTACCCAATGTAGAGCCATCGTCACCTTCTGATCTGTGTTGTGATACACAGATATAACTGTTTGTTCCATGACTAACTGTATCGCCGGCGTTGTATTCTGTGTCGTCTGCCCATGCGCCTCTCCAGTTCATTCCGGTTGAGATCGCTGCCCAGTATGCTGTGTTTGGTGGCTCCCCGCTGACTGTGGCAGTCATTGATCCGCTGGCATCCGCTGCAACGTTAAATGTTGTTCCGCTGGAAGTGGTGCTGATTGTAATGTAACCAGCTGCTACTGTTTTAACATAATATCTACCACTAGTAAATACTCCTCCGAATGTGGATCCTGTGAATCTCACAGTCATACCAACTACAATTCCTGTAGTTGATGCAGCAGTAAATCGATCATTGGATGCGGTAGCTGCTGTAAATGTATAAGTTGCACTCGGACTATCTGCTATCGCTATGTAGTTGTTGCCGCCGTGTGTGACCACTTCACCTATTTTATAAGAAGTACCTCCTGCCCAACTCTGTTGAAAGCTTAAACCTTCTGCGAACAGATCCCAATCTGTGGTGCCTGTTAGAGGATTTGAATTGAGATGTTGTGTCTTTGACACATAATTGTTGCCGCCGTATTTGACCACATCACCCGGCTGATAGGCAGTAACATTGTTCCAGTTACTTTCATATTCTAAGCCTTCAACATACTGTGCCCAATTTGCAGAATCTCCTGAAAAACTTGCGCCGGCAGAGTGTTGTGTTGTACAGATCCATAGACCAGCACCGTATTTTACAACGTCGTTTAATTTGTAACGAGTGGCTGTAACCCAAGTTCCTAGATATTCTTGTCCTTGTGTATACACTTGCCAACTAGCAGAATTGTCTTCTAATCCTGATGCTGCTGTAGCCGCACTTGTGTGCCCTGTGATACAGATATAGTTAATACCGCCGTATCTAACTATGTCATTTAATTTATATCTTGTTAAAACAGTCCAAGTACCTTTCCAGTCTGTTCCTTCAACAAATTGATTCCAGGCAGCAGAGTTGTTTTCTAATCCTAGAGTAGCTGTGGCTGCGGATGTATGGCCGTCTATGCAAACGTATACTATGCCGCCGTATTTTACTAAATCGCCTTCCTCGTATACTGTAACTGTGGACCACTCATCTCTCCAACGTTGGCCATCGGCCATTAGATTCCATTTGGTCGGATTAATATCCAAATCAACATTGAAATTAGCATTAGCAGTGTGTCCAGTTTGACACAGATACACCTTTCCGCCAAAGCGAACCACGTCATCTTTGTAATAGACCGTGCTTGCACTCCAAGCACCTTTCCAAACAAATCTAATTCTACCTAATTTAAATTCTGCCATCGTACACTCCAGTATCTATATTTATGTTTAATTCACTCTACGGTAAAACATGGTCTGAGCCACATAACCGTAACCTACTCCACTTGCGGATCCAGAGAAGTCTGCAACAACAGGTATGTTTATTGTTAATCCTGCTGTGGATTCAATAGACGTTGGCCCTATCTTAACTGTACCAGCGGTAATACTAGGTGTGAGCAAATCTTCACCACCTACGTTTAATCTACTACTCAAATATGACCTAACTGCTCGCTGTGTAGGTATTATATTATTAGAGTTCTGCAAGAATAGTCCGTCCTTAGAAAATTCTCTAATAACAGCCGTAGATCCTACGTTAATTCCTGCCAATCTTAATTCTGTAAGGCCTGCTAGATCAAAGAACTCTGCAGCGATTGTGATAATACCAGTGCTTTGTTCTACAGCAAATTGTTCTCCTGCGCGGAAGTTACCATCCTGGTCAGTGGATGTATAGAATACCCGTCCACCATTTAGATTTTGAACTTCTTGGAACGGCTGTGTTGTAAAATCGTAGTTTTTATACAACTCAGGATAGTTGGTTTCTAAGAAGTTTCCTGTACCGATATCTAAGAAATCATGACCAGTTATGCGAACCTGGCTGTATTTTTCACGAATCAGTACTTCCATTCCGTGTTCAATAAACTGAGCTATAGTGGAACTAGGACTAATCTGGAATGTAGATCGTGTAGTTCCATCTGGTAGTAGTTCCTCATTGATTCCTACTATAACCGCTACTCTATACGATGAACTACCAGCGATATAAAACTGTGCGCCTGGTCCAGGCATCACTGTGAGGCCGTCTACGGTAAGAAATTTTCCAACAGGAGTTTTATCTGCAAATCCATCACCAGTGACAACAATGCTAGTGGTGCTGGTTTTGTATGAAACACCCTTGGATACAAATGTCGGTTGGGCCAATGAACCATCGGCTAACCTTGGTCTAAACGTTGGGTCGTCAGTGTTATTGGGATCAGTAACGGTTAGTGTAGGGGCTGAATCGTAGCCGCTGCCTGGTTCCCAAATTTTAATCGAGCCAACTGTGACACCACCTAATACAATTCTTCCTAGTGCTCTAGCACCTGTGTAAATTTTATTAAACGTGTAAGAAGTCGTACCGGGCAAGGCAAGCCAAGTTGGTTTGTTGTTTGACAAGGTGCTATCGCCTAGTGTGATATCTGGATTTCCAAAAGCTACCACTCCCCAGTTTTCTGCAGATGTTAGTGTTCTCGGAGTCCACACTATACCGTCATATGATGTTGCTGCATATGTAGTAATTCCGGCAGTTGGATCTGCTCCGATATCTCTAGAGCCCGTATCTCCTACTGCAAAGAAAACTCCTTGTCCGTATCTAATCTGCTTCCAGTTATGTGCTGTAGATCCGTCCTGCGATGGCATGGTAGCTGGGAGCCATGAGAACCCATCGAAACTATACGCTACATCACCGGTAGAAGAAATAGCAACAAATCTTCTGTTACCGTATGCAACACTGACCCAGTCTTTCGATGATGAATCAGCAACCACATCCATGATAGTGCCTTGCCAAGACAGAGCTGTTCCGTTCCAGGTGCCTACCGCAGCTATGTTGCTGGAGTTGGCAACGGCCACAAACACGTTTGATCCAAACGCAACATCTACGTATTCGTTTAAAGTAGAATCACCAAATGTAGGCAATGCAGAAAATGTCCAAGATGTGCCATTGATAGAATATGCTGCAGAATTTAAATTATCTGCTACTGCTACAAATATCCCTGTACTTGCTGTTGATGGCTTTCCGTAAACAGCACCTGACCAGTTTCTCGAAGCCGGCATAGTTTGTAAGGTCCAATCTATACCATTGGTGCTACTAGCAGCATCTGAGCTGCCGTATTTAACTGCAACAAATTTATTGTTGCCTGCTGCAAGACATTTCCAGTTTCCGTCATTTGGTAGATCACAAACAATAAAATTTTCGCCGTCGGACGAGTATCTGCCAAAATGGCCTGATGTTGGAGTAATTACAAATCTACCACTGGCAGCAATTAAACTGGTGTCAGCTATCACATATGTTACAACTGAGTTGGTGCTGTCGTCTGAAATATCAGTGACTGTTAATACAATGTCATGCTCTACTATTGTGCCGCCGACATCGTTGCCGTTGATGGTTATTATATTGCCTACAGCGTATCCTGCACCGCCGTCGGTCTGTGTAATCGAATAAGTTCTTCCTGTTTTTACTACTGTGAATCTAGCAGGTGCTGGCACAACTTCTACAGTAGTGCCTGTGCCAACAGTTCCTGATACATTAGTAAATGTTTGGCTGGTTTCTCCATATACCACAGCTGCCCAAGCGCCGGCAGTGGCAAATGTAACAGTGGTAGCGGTAAATCCTGGTGCGCTAAATGTAGGTCTTGGTTCAATACGATATCGTGTGCCTGTGGTCAATAATGTCGCCGATGGCGTGCCTGGTAACACGTGATCCCATCCGGGCAAATCATCACTTTCTCTATACACTGTACAAACTTTGGTGCCGCTGTTGTAGGCTTGTACATATGCATATTGTCCTGTTCCTTCTCCGGATATGATCAGGATCCGCATGCCTAATATCTGTGCTTCAGTGGCCGATTCTGCAGAGGCCAGTGTTATGGTTGTTGGGCTACCAGACTGTGCTTGGTTACCTCGTTGTGTAAATCCAGTGCCGCCAGTAAGCACTTGACATTCAAACATAGAGTTGTCTCGGAATTCTTCTTGTATGGCTACAGCTCCTGAACCGGAACTTGTTATAGCATATGAGGCTGTGGTATAATTTTGTCCGCAATTTGAAAATTCTAATCCTAAGATAAAGTCTAAAATCTCTCCAGCGTAGGCAGCGGCCACCACTGCCTGTTCAGTTTGTGTATTAACAGATCCGTATCTCACAGTTTCAGTGGGGTCGATTCCGTCAGCAATTGCCCCAAAATCACCGTAAGAACTATTACCGTTGGTTGCACGAATGATACCACCATTTTGGGAAAACATTCCTATATGTGCATAATAACTAAACACGGATACTAATTCTCCGCGGCCGCCGTTTAACATCCATGCACCTATGCCGTCTGATATTACCTGTGTAAAATCATTAGAAACTATTGATTTGTTTCCTCCGTTGTGCAATGCTCCGTCAACTTTTTGTCCTACAGCGCCTGTGCCAATGGTGGTGACGTTTTGAACATAGCAACTTCTATTGATAATCCAGGTTCTTTCGTCGGCTGGACCCCAACCTGGATCAAGACTCACAAATGCACCTGCGGTAGGAATACTATAGACATTGCCTGCGGCTATTGCAGGCAGTGTACCTTCTAGACCTCTAAGAGTCATGTTTCTAATACCAGTGGTATCTCTCACATAAAACATATCTTCGAGCTGACTGCCGATGACTTTGTTAGCATACCATTTTGCTTCTAACACAGATTTGTAATTTCCAGGATATTGCAAATCATATTGCACAGCGTTAATCAGTCTATCTATATCTGTGCTCCACTGTTCTAAATCATAGATATAAAGTGCATAGGTATTGGCCATCCATGCTGCAGATTCTGCTTTAATCACTGCTCTATTTGCTTCTAATATATTGACAGCTACTAATCTTCCGCCAGCTGTTAATGTATTTGAGCCAGTTACTGCTGGCATTGCGCCACTATCATTTACTTTGTACTCTATAACTGAAATTATGCTAGACCACAAAGAGTTAACTATTGCTGCTTCGGTAGCTGTGGCTGCACCGGCAGTAATTTGTGATATATTGTTACCCAACGACAAATTTGCATTGAGTCCTTGAATAATATTACCTAGCTTAGTTCCTATATTGATTATGCTTTCTAAAAATTTGTCTGTATCTTGAACGTATTCTGCAACAGGCTCACTGGCACGTATAGACACTGATCGCAACTCTTCTCCTATGATTGCGGTTCTAGCAGGAACAATCATAGGACATAATTCTTGATATTCTCCAGTAGAGACCTGTATCGAAGTTGTACCAGAATACCCATCGTTGGCTTTTTCCAATGCAAATTTCACAGTACGATATGGTTTAAAATAGTTTACGCCTCGCTGGGGATCGTCGTTATCAACACCTGTGGTTGCAACATAATATATTCGGTTTAAAGTACCCCAATTGGTGTAATCTAGGTCACCTTGATTGTTTTCAACATACAACAATTGATCTTCTGCACCGATAGGTACGCTGATGTTCCCGTAGGTACTGCCGTCACCTAGTGTAAAAACTGTACTGCCATCTTCTAAAATATTTCTTCTAAGTCCAAACGATAGTATGTCACCTTTAACTGTTAATGCATTACTTTCATTGCCCGTTACTAACGTGGTCCAATAATCTACACCCTCACCATTATCGCCAGGAGAATTTTCAAAAGAACTAAAGTGGGGAGTACTGGCAACATATGTTACACCTCTAAAATAAGCAATATCATATAGATTATAATATTGATTGTCTCTCCAACCCCCTGTAATATTCTGCGCAGCAATCACTACTTGCCAATTAGATGTGTCCAACGATCTCAATGAGCTGTCATCAGTGAATTGATTGGTCAAGCTAACCCACAATGCTCCACCTCTCCTTACTACATCACCTTCTTGGTATTGGATACTACTTTGAGCATCGTATTCTCCACGGAATCTTATTCCTTTGGCCACAACGGTCCAATTAGGATCGCCTGGACCGTAATCGTATAGTAGAGACTGACCGGGCTGGTTGTTTAAATTATTTGTGGCGGCCACATAAACTACACCGCCGTGTCTAACTATATCACCTATGGCATAATAGGTTGACGAATTCCATTGATTATCAAATTCAAATCCAGAAAGATATGTTTGAAAATTTACGTTTGTAATTTGAGACGACGATGTATGTTCAGTGATACATTTTAATATACTACCTCCGTATTTCACTAGATCATTTTGTCGATATCTGGTTGAAGGTTGGTATCCTCCGACATATGTATAATTTTCAACAATCACAGACCATGTTTCTGCTGTGCTGTCGTCATTTGCATCATTGTTGCCTATTATAATACCTTCAGAGGCTGTGCCTGAAGTATGTTCTAAGGTACATTGATAGGTATAGCCGTTGTATCGCACAGCATCACCCACACTGTATCTTGTGCTAGCAGTCCATGTATTTCTAAAATTATGTCCGGTAGCAAATATTTCAAATTTATCTGCATTTGTATTAAAATATGTTGACGATTCGTGACTAATTATACACAGGTATAAATTTCCTCCCGAAATTACCAACACTCCCGGATCATATCTGGTACTGCTTGCCCACTGACCAAGGAACTTTCTGCCTTCTGTGGTTTTTGTCCAGGCCGGCACTGCATCTGTTTCACCGGCGGGCGTGTATGATTGATCAGTGACAAACACAGTTGGAGAATGCTGTCTAATACACACCCAAGAGGATCCTTGATAATAGACCACATCATCTTTATAATATGTGGCTACGGTGGTATCCCAGTCACCTGTCCAGGTATATCTAAATCGTGTTATCTTAAACTCTGCCATTTCTTGATCCTAGTTTATGAACTTATTCCGGTCGGATATGAATATCCTCTATTAATTCTCATAATGAACATCCCTTCGCTGTCAACATAATAAAATAATGATCTATTATCCCATTTGTATTGTGGATAATACATGTTTTCTTTTGGAGTTTCATGGGTTGAATCAATGCCGTCAAAAAAATCAACTCCAACTTCAAAATCTTCAAAATCTTCTTCTGGAGGTCCGGGGATATTTAATTCGTAAGCATCCAGATCTGTAATCTGATCGCTTCTAACTAAAAATATTTCTCCATCTTCGTTTCTTCGAAGAGCATACCAATAGCGAGGAGAGTCTCCTAATGACTCGGATGGTGTTGTACCTAGATAATATGAACTTGATATTCCTGCCATGATCCGCTCCTTAAGATATCTCTACGTAACTGATAGTGGCATCTACACTGTCAGCGGTGTTTGTTACAATTCGTAATTCTGTGTTTTCTGGAAGGATCAATTTTTCACCTTGAGTTATTACCTTCACACTGGTATTTGGAGGAATAGACAATCCTTTGACATAATATGAAGAAGTGGTATCTGCTCCTATTACTTGTATGTCTACTACCACAGTATCGTATTCCGTAACGTTGGCTAGATTACAACCGATCACTGTGGCTCTAACCCCGCCGCCAATTTCTACCACATCTGTGGGATTAGTTCCTATTTGTGTAACTAGTGCGTGTTTAAATACTGTTGGCATTTTATTATCCTAGTGTAAGTGCTAGTTGTGCTGCGATGTCGTTGGCTTCTGCAACAGATACAGCACCTGCTGCACCTGCAGGACTTGCCCAGTCTGCTCCGTCCCAAATTTCTAAAGCAGCAGAATCTGTGTTAAATCGTGTCATCCCTAACACAGCATAAGCAGTTGGTCTAGTCGCATCTGCTCCCACAGGAGGTACAAATCCGTTGGTGCCTTGTATTTTAAAATAGCCAGTGCCAGTTTGAGCAATTTGTGATACCGCGTTTGACACCACGTTAGTAATCACATTATCAACTATACGAAAGTTGCCTAATCTTACGCCACCTGCACCGTTGCCGTCAAGATACAGATCTTGTCCAGTGGTTGTTGTAATTTCATTGTCGCGGAACATCAAATTTCCAACATCAAGTGTTGGAACTGTTATTGCAGTGGTGTAAAGATTATAAGAGTAAATAGCTCTCCAACGATATGCCACAGAACCCAAATCGTAAGTGTTATCAGTTTCAGGTACTAGATCACTGCGGATGCTGGCGTTGATTACAATGTTGTCTGTGAGTGCATCACCGATGGTTATATTACCACCGATGACTATATTTCCAGTGGCATTGACGTTACCTGTGACCACAAGATTGCCAGTGATATTGGTGTTGGATATGATATTAACTGTACCGGTGCCATTCGGGTCAAGCTCTATACTGCTGTTGCTGACCGTGGTTGAAATAGTGCTGCCTTGAAGTTGCAGATCATCTATCTGTAGTCTTGAATGATAAACAGTGGCTTCGCCTGCAGCCGCTGAGAAATTTATGGTGTTGGAATCACTGGTTATGGTATTACCAGTAAAGTGTAGGTTACCAATGTTCAGTTGATTGTCTACGGTGATGTTTGTGGAACGAGTGTGTCCGTTAACATCTAGGTCAGTGGTAGGGGCTGCTGTTTTTATCCCGATACGAGAGTTCACAACATCCAGATAGAGTAAGTCTGTCTCAAAGGCTAAATTCTCACCCGCACGGAGTAAGTTAGACTTTAAGAGCTGACCGGAAATACGACCAATAGCCATGTGCTCTCCAATAACCCCGGTGTTTCACCGTTAACCAGATTTTCAGCTCACGCTCTTTGTCGGTTTACCACAGTCGGATCTTGCAAAAATGGTCGTTCCTGCAATTAAAGTTATTTATCAGTTTTGAAGAATTATCCTAGCATGAGGGTGTAGACGTGGCTGAGATCTTCCATGATTTCTTGGGTAACTTCAATACCTCCACCAGTGCTTACTGCCCACACTGCGCCATCATAACATTCAAGATATTCTAGATCTGTGTTCCAACGAGTTTCGCCTATTTCCGGACTTGCTCTTCGATCAATGTCTGGCCCAGCAGGTATTATCATTCCGTTAGTGCCTGCAAACAGATAATAACCTGTGCCTGTACCTGCTACGGTCAGAGCAGTGTTACTGAGATTTTGTATGTATTGATTACTGGTATCTGGGGTATCCAGTGCGAATTTTGAAATAGTGGTTGAGGTATGTAGATATAGATCAGTCGACGATGCTCTTTGATAAATGCCTTCAGTGTATGATAAAGAACTAGGATAGTCAATAACAAAAGTCATTGTCGAAACATCCCAAGCTGTGCCTAGAGTATAGTTTCTTATAAATGTGTTTGATCCGTTGCTTATAATGGCCCAAAATACAGTTCCGTCGTCATTAAACGCTTGACCTGTAGCATAATATCCTGCAGGTAGTGAGAAAGTATATGTTGTTGGTCCAGTCATACCAACTATTGTCCAAGCTGTCACACAGGTGTATACCTGAAATGATACTTGACTTACCACAGTGTTCCAATTTATTTCATAAAATTTTGTTCCGTCAGAGTTGAACCAAGGTTGAGATAACACACCTATTCCAATATTTACTTTGTTGATATGGCTAGCCGTTGTTATATTCCAAGGGGTTGATAAACTATATTCAAAAACAAAAATATTAAAATTAAAAAATCCACCACCGGCGCCCATAACCCAAAATTTTGTGCCGTCGTATTTAAAATAGGGTCCCATATTGTTTAACGTCCCCATACCTCCAACGGTTATAGCATTTAGATCTTGAATTGAAAAGGTTGTATGATCTCCGATTGACGAAATATCCCATGGCGTCGATAGAGGATAAGAAACCACGTTGCGACTGTTATAAGAAAATGCCACAGTTCCGTCAGATTTAAAAAATATTCCTCTTAGAGTTCTTGCTGTGGCCGGGGCACTTAACATTTGTCCGGACGAGGCTATACCGTAGATTATATCTCTATAAAACTTCAGTGATTCAATGTCTGTAATATCTGTATCTGGACTTAACAATATATCTTCGTTAGATTGTATAGTTGATATTTTATTTAAAACACCATCTATAGTTATTTGATCACTGATCGTAGCAGACAGTGGTATAATACCGCTTCCGGGCCACGCTCCGTCGGTGATGTACTGCCATTGTGGCGAATGCAGCTCTGCCCATCTACGTTGTGATGAATCTCCAGCATCTGCACCCATGGCGTATGTTACATCATCACCAGGTATAATGCTCTGTGTAAAATCGGTGTTTATGGTCACTGTATCGATGGTCTGATCACCGATGGTCAGTGTGCCTAGACCTGTAAGATTTCCACTCATTGAAATATTACCGCTGACTGCAAGGTCTCCGGTAATATTGGTGTTAGCCATCAACTCAACTGTGCCGGTGCCGTTAGGGTCTAACACTATGTTTGAGTTTGATACGCTAGATATAAGATTGCCATCTAGTACAAGATTAGCTGTAGCAAGTCTATCATGAAAGATTTCGCCACCGCCATTAATATAAACATCAATGCCGCCCACACTAGTGGTAATAGTTTCTGGAGAATTAAAACGTAAATTACCCGGAGCAAGTTGGGTGACCGCTGTGAGTTCGTTGGTGTAGATGTTGTTGTTTACATCAAGATCGTATACAGGAGTTGAATCTTTAACTCCAATCCTCAGATTGTTTACATCGATGTATAATAGATCAGTTTCAAACGCAAGATCAACACCGGCACGTAGTAGATTGTCTGTGAGTACCTGTCCGCCTATGCGCCCCAATTGACTCATGGTTAGTTGGCGTATCCGTAGTATACAGTTACGTAAACTGGATTACCGCCCCCTCCTGTGCTTGGTACTGCTGATGTAAATGTAATATAATATCCAGCAATTCGAACTGTTCCAGAGCCTGTAGGTGTTGCTCCACTTTTTGTGAATACTGTGCCTACGGTGTTTGCTCCTGCACCAAACGATGTAAATGTTGTGGTTCCTACTGAAGTGATTACATAACTGGTACCATTATTGCCACTACTTAATGCAGTGGCGTTGATTTCAGCGCCTGTGCCTGTGCTTGTGGGATTTTGATTTATTGTAAAGTTTGTGGTAGAAATCTGCATGACGTTTTCTACCAACACAAGTACGTTGTCTGCGCTGGCAGCGTATGATGCCGCAAAGGTGGTGTTCAACGGTCCAAAAATAGTAGATACACCGTCACCAGGGCCCAGTGTTTGTTTGGTAATAGCAGCAGCAAATGGACTGGCCACTGTGACCCAAGCGCCTCCTACATAGGCTTCTAGTGCAGGAATTGTTGTATTGTATCTAATTGTACCGTTGGCATCTGTGGGCTGACGAACACTGGTCAACTGTGGACGTTGTGCAGTTGTGCCTTTGGGCAGCATCATGCCACCGTTGGCGTTAACTACTACTCTATTACCAGGACCATTGCCAGCTGGATAGTAAATTAACGCACGATCGTTGATGCTGAACTGCGAAATATTTTTGGTCTTTAGGAATTTCATACTGCTAGAACACTCACAGTAACAGCTAACCTCGCAGACGATGATGTTCCGACCCATATAGCATCACCACTGGCCAACACCATGCGTTCTTCTGAGAAGAACACAGTTTCGCCTGCAGGCACAACTAAACTACTAACTACAAGATTTCCAGGGCCATAACTCAGTCCGCTTCTTACCACGTATATATTAACTGTGACTGAATTAGTTGTTTCGTCTGCAGCATCCGGTGCTAGTGTGTTGCACAATGCTATGGTAGTCACAGCATTTTCTCTACCCGTTACACCGCCTGCGATTGGACCGCCTGTGGTTGAACTGGTAAAAACTTTTACAGGTACTGCAACACTGGTAGAATCAATCAGTGATAGTGTGCCTTCTGGGGTTTCATAATTTCTTATCATATGTGTCTCTTAAAATAGCATGCTGAATACCAGTGCTTTGTTTTTACTTATCAACTCGCCGTTCTGTTTAGCTACTTCTGCGCTGTCATTGACAAAATATAATCCGGTGGTTCCTATACTAGGCGCAGCAGCATACAACAACACACTGTTTGACACGTAGCTGGGAACCACTCCAATGTTTTCTACTTGGATTGCATAGTTGGTTTGTAGTTTGCCTGTGCCCTGTGTTCGAACATAGATGTTTTCGTTGGTGATACTGGCTCTAGAAGTTATTTCATTGCGATCAGGCCCACCGCCAACTTCTAAATCGCCTATTTCAAATCTATTAGTATAGAACTGTCCTACCAAAGCATTGTCAACAATGATACTCACCGCACTTTCACCGTAGGTGCTGTGAGTAGTTGTGGCTGTGAAATAGGCTAGAGAGCCAGCTGTACCCGAAGTGTTAGGTGTTATTTCTTTATCTGCAATAACAACCTTGGTGTCTTGACTTTGTGGTGCTACAATCTGAAATGTGGGATTGTTTTGAATAGCGTCATCTACATATTTTTTATTAGGAAGATCATCATCGTGTGTGACTTGAGCTTCATAGGTTGTAGTACCTATGACTTTGACTACTCCTGTGCCTGTACCTATAAGGGTAAGGTCGCCTGAATCAGTGGTGCTGTTTGTAAGTATCTGTTTGAGTCTTAGACTGCTAGCATCAAAGTTAAACGGACCAGGTGCTGACCCGTGTGCCAGTATCCATGAGTCGGTGCTTTCATCATAGAGAAAGCTGGCATTGTTCTGCGGTGTTACTGCAGATGTGTTGCCACGTTCAATTTCAATACCTGAATATATCAGTGATACACCTGGACCAACTTCTCCGGTGTTCAGCGAGATAATGTTGTCTTCGATGGTCAAGTTAGTGGTGCTGATATTAAAGGTATCACCTTCAACCACAAGATTGCCAGTGACTCTAACCAACCCGCCACTCGCAGCAGGGCCAGTGTCAAGTGTTATCTTGGCACCATCGCCTGCTCGAATGTTGTAGTCACCGTTGACTCTGAGAAACTGTCCCATTTACGGTCCTAGATTATAGTGCAACTAATAAAATATCGTCTGATCCAGAGTCGTCTGCCATATACCATTTGTAACGAATGCCACTAAAATCTGTAGCTATACGCTTGGTCAACTTCCTAATTCTACGACCGTTGGTGGCTTCACTAGCATCAGCAGCTACACGACCTGACATCACCATTTCGCCTGTTGATAGTTTGTCGTTGTCTTTGTTGACCAATCTACATAGTCCTGTTGCACTATCTGATACATCAAACACTCTATATGCTCTTGTACCTGCTTGTTTAAGAATATACACATCATCTCTGATTGTACCGCCGATATTAGCAACAACTCTAATACCTACATTAGTTGATGCATATGTGCCAAAAACTTGAATACCGTTTACATCTCTTTTTACTGGACGTCCCATTTGATTTCTCCTTTATTTGACGTTCTAGGTCTACGCGGTGGGTACCGCATAATAAATTCTAGATACTTTATTTATCCGCGGCTCAGTAGACTCATCAGTTCCATTTTTTCCACTGTGGCTAATACCGTGTTGATAGTGTCGATTTCTAGTTGTGCTTTTTCCAAGTAACTGCGATTCTTGGTCTGTCTGTACATGACCATTATTTTACTGTGCGCAGTAATGTGATGATTTATTATTTTTTCAATGCGTTGCACATCATGAATAAACATAGGAAAGCGATGTCGCCATGCCGTAAACTGTTCACGAAGTTGTTTGAAATCCTGTTCTGATTCTACTTTCATCCTGATATTTAAGTCAAACAAAAAGCACCCGAAGGTGCTTTTTGAACTTTCACTATACGTATTACAGATTAAGCAAAACGTAGGTTAGCGGATGTTACAGCAACAGTCGCTAGGTAGTCAGCTGCGTTACCTAGAGAAGAAGCTGTATTTGTCAACTCAACATAACCATAACGTGTCATGAATGACACGACTGGTTCGAAAGTTGCTGGGTCAAGAACAACACCACTGCTCATCAATGGAATGTATGGGCAATAGAATGCTGCTGCATCAGACTCAGAACCACCTTTGTAACCGATAAGAACGTTGTCGTTCTCAGCATATGTGTTAACATACACTTTCATTGCGCTGT
>Ga0209443_1000067_pt1 | contig 61917 bp, 45 predicted proteins | sample LauGreBMM110DCMD_2_FD_187571 | JGI IMG/M metagenome (GOLD analysis project Ga0209443, IMG submission 187571) | Freshwater lake microbial communities from Lake Michigan, USA - Su13.BD.MM110.DCMD (SPAdes) (version 2) | ecosystem: Environmental > Aquatic > Freshwater > Lake | place: Lake Michigan... | reverse complement strand
TAAATAATAAATAATAAATAATAAATAATAAATAATAAATAATAAATAATAAATACTATAATTTAATAAATAAAATATAACAATAATATATAAAAATGACCACCGACTTTTCTAAGCTTTGTACTCCAGCAAAACTATATTTTGCTATTGCGGTTATATCTTCCCTTATAGCTTTATTTAATAAATTGTCTCTCATAGCTGTATTCATGAAATTGGTATTTGCTTTTATATGGACATATATTTTATCTTTTTTGTGTAAGAAAGGTTACGAATCTCTTTCATGGTTCTTAGTATTATTACCATATGTTGTTATTTTATTAGGAGTTGTTGGTATAATGACTTTAACTCAAAATCAATCATCTATGTTAAACTCAATTAAATTACAAGGCGCTTTTGGTAAAGAGAATTTTTCAAATAACAAGAAAGGAGGGATGCATTCAAAAATGCCTATGCCAACTATGATGCGTAGATAAACTAAAAATTAAACTAAAACTAAAATTAAATTAAAACTTAGACTAAAATAACTTTATTTGATAAAGTAAAATTATTTTACAATTAAAAATAAAAATAAAAATAAAATTAAAAATAAAAATAAAAATAAAATTAAAAATATATTGAAAAATGATGTAATTCAAAGTCAAAATCAAAATAAAGTGAACCCAACTATTTATATTTTGGTTTTTTATTATTCTTTAATAATATAGATGAGATTAGAAATATTTGTATTAGGATTAACAGCATTTTTTGTATATAACACATATAATGATGGCAAATATACGAAAATGTTATTATCGTTTAAAAAGTATTATAAAATGATATTTTATGTTTTATTAGGAGTAGGTATATATGTATTATTAAAAAAAAATCCAAATCAGGGCAGAAATATGCTTTTATACGCAAACAATGTTGTGAAATTTATGCCAATAGATAAAACATCCATGGATATGTTAAGTCCAGTATTTGATTTCACATCAACGCACGAGAACAGTTTTATGGAATCATTTAATGAAATTGATTCTTCAAAATTACCAACTGGGTTTAATGGTGGAGAGAGAAGAATATCAAGTTCAGGAAAAAATGGTACAAAACGCTCAGTAAGTGAAACCAAGAAAAAATATGTAGCTGCTAATCAGGATTGGAAATGCGGCAGTTGTCAAACTCAATTAGATCATACATTTGAAATAGATCATAAACAACGTTTAGAGTATGGTGGAGGCAATGATATTCAAAATTTGATAGCGTTATGTCGTAATTGTCATGGTATAAAAACCGCGAGCGAAAATATGTGAGAGAAAATATGTAAGCGATAAAGTTTATATTATTTATGTTACAGGTGTAAATAATATTGTATTATTATAATATATGGACAAAACTAAAACAAATATAAATACACATAATGTTTTACCAAATTTTAAAACACCATCAATACTTATACCTATTGCTGTTATAATTATTTTCCTTATAATTATGATGCTTCTAATATTATATAAAGTTAAGCTTCCTACTAGTAGTACAACCAGATCCGCAGAAGAAATAACAGCAGATGTGTTAATTATTTTATTTGTTGGTTTAATTATTTTTGTATTATGTATCACACTTTTACCAAACTTTAAAGATATAAAAAATTTATTTCAACAAATAAGCAATGTTACTTATGTGATATTATACACCATAATTTTAATTTTATTTTTCATGTTAATGCCGAGTAATACATTACATAAATATGCCAATATAATTACACCACTTACTATTGCTCTTGGAGTAATTGCTTTTTATAAAAGTGCCACTAGTGATTATGTAAGCAATTTTAATATTAATTATGAAAGAATAAAGTCAATTATATTACTATTTTGTTTGATAACTTCATATATTGTTTATTATAATACAGATCCTGGTGGGTATATTTCTAAATATTTTGGGTATACATTTCTTCTGACTATTATAATTGCTGTTTTTGCGTTTTTGTATTTGATCGTAGTGTTAACTTTGCCTAATAAACTTGGTTCTCTTAATAAAGATGCTAAATCAAGCAATTTTCTAGAAAACTTTTCCAGTTTTTCTGTTTATGGCAGCATTTTATTTGTTATATTTTTAATTGTGATGACTGTGTTAATTTCTACCTATCCTGGAGGTTTCTTCAATGATAAAACAACCTCAGGTGCTGTTATGATTATTTTATTAATTATATCTATTGTATGGTCTATGTTATTGACCGCTAATTTATTTCCTGAAATGTCTAACAAACATATGAATGTTGACAAAATGAATTTATTTAAACGGGCTATGCTAGCATTATTTGGAATAGTTATATCAGGGTTATTAATATTTTGGATTGTTTACAACATTCAAAATCTCTCTGGAGAATCAAGTATTGTTAGCTTCGTTTTAAATCTGACACTAGTTCTTATATTTCTTGCTTTAATTTATAAAACATTTAATGTTGAGATTCCATCAGACAATTCTAAAAAAACAGGGTTCTTTAATATATTAATTAATTTAGTATTTTATATACCATGTTTATTTGGCGGAGTGTTTGATTCAATTGGAAAATTTATATCTGGAGAATATAGTGCTTCAACTACTGGTTCTCTCTTAATGTTGTTAATAGCTATGATAATAATTATAATTTATTTTACAATGCCATCACTTTTTCATAAATTTAGCTCGCAGGGTGGAAAGCAATTAGTTAATAAACCAGTATACACTAATTCACAATACAATTTAGGTACTTATGAAGAACTAAATGGAAGCGACACATTTGATTACCAATACGCTATTTCTTGTTGGGTTTTTATAGATGCTGTTCCGCCAAATATGAACTCTTCTTACGAAAAATACACATCATTATTAAATTTTGGAAACAAACCAAATATACTGTATAATGGTAGCACTAATACTTTAATGATTACTATGCAACAAAAAGATTTAGATAAAAATACAAAAAATAAGCTAACCGATTTTGATGATAATGGTAATAGAATTATTTACAAACATAAACATTTCTCTCTACAAAAATGGAACAATATTATTATTAATTATAATGGAGGAGTTTTAGATGTATTTTTAAATGGAGACTTAGTTAAGTCGGATGTAGGAGTTGTGCCTTACTATACTCTAGATAATTTAACCATTGGTGAAAAGGATGGCTTAATGGGAGGAATATCAAATGTTATATATTTTAAGCACGCTTTAACAGCTTCAAATGTTTATTATTTATACAACACTGTTAAAAATAAGACCCCTCCTACTACAAATGATTCAAATGAAACAATTATTGTAAATACATCAACATTAGGAAATTCTGCGAAAAAGAGTGTGTAAAATATAAAGATCTTTAAAAAAGATTACCAATTGTTTAAAGGGTTTAACAATGTTTAACAATGTTTAATTAAAATGATTAATTTACAATTCATTAAAATTAGATGTTTAAATTAAAAGGTTTAATAAATTAAAAGGTTTAATTTACTAAATTAAGTATAAAATTTCTAAATCTATATTATATAATGTCTCCTTTAAGTATTGTCATAACAATAGTCGTAATTGTTTTAATTTTTATGTTATTGAGATACATTTTTAGTGACCCATATACATTACAAAGTATACAAAATGGTAAAACTAGTTCCACAATTGCTGCTACTTCTTTAGCAACAAATGGAACGAATACTCCGTCCAGCAATTTTGCTTATTCTATTTGGATATATGTTAGTGATTGGAATTATCGTTATGGTGAGCCTAAGGTAATTTTTGGAAGAATGGGTTCTCAAAGTACATCTAGTAGCGGATCTGTTCCTGGAGTGAATGGGTTAGATCCTTGTCCAGCGGTTGTTTTAGGAGCTGTTGAAAACAATATATCTGTTTCTTTAGGATGTTATCCTGGAATTGACCAACAACCTACAACTCCCGGTGGAAATACAGTTGTTCACACTTGTACTGTAGCAAATGTTCCTATTCAAAGATGGGTTAATTTATTAGTGAGTGTTTATGGTAGATCAATGGATGTTTACATTGATGGTAAATTAGTAAGAACTTGTTTGTTGCCAGGTGTAGCAAGTGTTAATAACAATGCTAACATTTATGTCACTCCTGCTGGAGGTTTCGAGGGTAATACATCTAAATTTCAATATTATCCTAACTCTATAAATCCCCAAGAAGCATGGAACATTTATACTCAAGGCCCCAGCAGCATGTTAAGCATGTTCAATCAATACCAAATTAAATTATCTTTAGAGGAAAATGGCAAAACACAAAATAGTGTAACAATTTAAATTTACTTAACTTTTGATTTTTTCTTATTTAATTAATATATATAATGAGTGATAACGGAGCATTTAATTCATTTTCAACAAATAATAGAGGAACTTTTGGAACTAGAGAATTTTTAGAATCAAATAGTTTAGTAGCAAAGTTCGCTTTTTTATTGTTAGTAATTATTGGATTTGTTATTTTATTAAGAGCTGGTATTTCTCTTATTTCTTGGTTTTTACAACCAAATAAGTCACCTCATCTTATGGATGGCATGGTTGACGCAACACAAATGATAGTATATCCTCAGGACCCTAGTAATAACGGAGCTGTTACCATTTACAGGTCTGTTAATGCTACTGATGGTTTAGAATTTACTTGGTCAGTGTGGATTTTTATTGATAATTTACAAACTAACGCAGGAATTTATAAGCATGTGTTTAGCAAAGGAAATGCTAACGTAAGTTCGAATGGATTAATAGCACCTAACAACGCGCCTGGTGTGTATATTGCGCCAAATACAAATGATTTAGTTATTCTTATGAACACATTCAATGTTATTAACGAGGAAATAGTTATACCTGATATACCACTTAATAAATGGTTTAATGTAATGATTAGATGTCAAAGCGATGTAGTAGATATTTATGTAAATGGAACTATTACTAGAAGTCTAAACTTGAATGGTGTTCCAAAACAAAATTACGGAGACGTATTTGTCGCTATGAATGGCGGATTTGCAGGTAATATATCAAATTTATGGTATTACAATTACGCATTAGGAACCGCTGCTATACAAAGTATTGTTTCAAATGGTCCCAATACTAAAATGATTGGTGCTAATGGCATGAATGATAAATCCCGCGATTACTTGTCTTTAAGATGGTTCTTGTATGGCTCAAATGATAGTTTTAATTAAACATATTTGTTTAGTCTTTACACCTTGAAATATTTTTATTTAATTATTTTTATTTAATTATTTGATTATTTGATTATTTATTTACTAAATAAATAAATAATCTATATATACATGTCAGTCCCGTGTCTCTATAATCCAGTACCTCCAAGAGTATGGTCTAGAGTACAAAATCAATGTGTATATGATTCTGATAATTCATCTAATTTAGTTTATGTACCTTTAACTAATCAAAATGTACCACTAGCACAAGCTATTCAACAAGATAAACAATTATATAAGGGTAATATTTTACAATATAAAGGAAATAGTTCTATGTTAACAAAAAGTCAAAAATACGCGCAAATTTCTAAGGGAATGTGGACAAATAGAAAAAAAAGTTATTCTACACAAACACAAACTTATACAAACCCTAATATGACGAGTCTACAAAGAGTAAATTACATTGAAATACCATTTCCCAATCAAATTGTAGGAAGTCCAAATAATATTTCGGGTCCTTACCAATATGGAATTCCAAATCCATTTGATTGTTCTAGTAATTTTCTAATAGATGGAGGCAATTTAGTATGTAATGCTTATGTAGATCCATGTACTGGTGAAGTTACACAAAATTTAGTACAGCAAAAATGTTTTCCTACAACTTGTTCTGATGTTCCTGGACCTATTCAAGATTTATGCTGGGATCCAAAAGTACAAACATGGTTTCCTAGACAGCGATATTTTATGAATAATAGTGGAAATAAATGGCCTCAGGGATATAAAGGATTACAAAGTGCGGTTACATATCCAGAGTAAGGATAGTTACTAATTTAATATTTATAACATATTTACAAATATTATATATTTTTTATATTTTTTATATAATGCTTTATGATCTTAAACTAGGATTAACGCATATTTCTTGACTAGGGAATATGTCGCCAGACATACATTTATCATTGGTATTTACTTGAGAACAACTTCTGAACCCTCTATCTTCTCCAATAAAACACCACCCCGATTGACCACCTCCTAAATGGACTGAACTAGATGCTTCATTTGCTTCATAATCTTGGCCGGATGTTTGATGTTGTTGTGCTGTATTTAATGTTTTATTTAAACTGCTATTAGCTAATACATCTGGTTGTTGTTGTGCGAATTTTTGATTAGGAAGTGTACTAGAAGCTCCTTGAGGTGTTATATTTTGAACAGCCGTCAATCCAGTATCAATTGCTCCTGCGGTAGTATTCACGACAGCCTTGGCACCTTCTGCGCTTACATCAACCACTTCGCCGGTAATAGCAGCAGTAGTGCCGAATATTTTTTCTACAAAAGGTCCGAAGAAGTTAGTAATATCCTGACTTCCTTTTGCTAAATAAACAAAAATATTAAATCCAGAAAATGCTAAAATTACAATTATGAGAATCCACGTGGTTATGCTAATATTCTTTAAACTGTCAAAAAACCCAGTCCCATTATTTGTTGAGGTTATCAGCGAAGGTTCATTTGATTGAAATATTGATCCAGATATACTGTTTGAGTTATCCATTATAATAAAAATAAATATATTAAATTTTATTATAATTGCGCATTGCGTTATTTTAATCTTTATTTTATTTTATTATTTGAATGTTAACAAATATAAAAATTGGTTCATATCACCCAAAATAGTGTCGCGAATATTGTACAAATCAGTATTAGCCATCAATTTCATTGCTTTATTCTCATTTAAACCAACTAAATAACTTTTAAATGCTTCTATTTCTCTCTTTAATGCTTCTTGAGAAGTTAAATCTATTAGTTTAATTGTCTTGTTGCTCATTAAATCAATTCTTAAGCCGCTCTTTCCTAGAAGAATTTCAATAAAGCTGTCAATATTAGCGTTTAATTTTGTATACAATTCATCTGTTGCTTTATGAATAGCATAACTATGCGTTTTCCAGTGAAATAATTTAATCATCAAAAGTATTTCAAAAAATTTAACTGTGATTTCTTTTTGAAAATCATTCATTAAATTTGACGAATTACTATTTGATAAACTACTATTTGATAAACTTGAACCTTCGATGACAAGCTTCTCTTTAATTGTTTTTGGTTTTCTGCTTGAGACAGAAGAAGACTTGTCTAAACTTTTTGTAGAAAGTATTGGGGATATACGAATAGAAGAACTAGAACGACTAGAAGATTTTTTTGTTTTATTATTGCGTTTTGGCATTATATATTAATTATATATATTTTTTATATTTTTGAAAATTTAAGCGCTCATATTTTTTTTGCTAACAAAGTCGGCATTTAAAATACGCGTTGCTCTAAATTCTTGGTATAAAAGTTTCTCCAAAAGTATTCATTTTTTCTAATTTCTCGATAGTTTTTTCTAAATTAGACGATCTTACATCTTTAAACAAATATTCTGTTCCAGGAGAAGCCTCGTTTTTTTTAATTTGTTTATAAACTAAATCAACCTTTTTAATAACATTCGTCATAATTTCGTGCTGTGATTTGCGAATGATTTCTTCATCAATAGTAATATTTTCGCACAAAAGTGAAACCACAAAATACAAAATATATTTTCTTTTTTTATGGCAGCCTGATGTATATTTTAATGTAAATAAATTTAGCAATGAATCGATTACTTTTTTAATAATTTTTTGTCTTTTTGAAGCTTCTTTTAAAAATAAATCCCATACAATCCAAATAATATCCATCTGGCTTTTACTTTCAACAGGAATAAAGGATCTTCTTTCACATCTAATATGTTCCTTTTTATTTTTACACAATGTTTCAAATTCCATTATCCATTCAATCCAATAACATGCGTTAATAATATTTTTTCCGTCTTGAGAAATGTTGTAAGCAAATTCATTAATAGCTACAAATAATTCTTTTGGGTCTTCCTTTAAAAATACTTCTTCAGCATATTTTCGGTCAGGCGCCTTAAATCTATCAGTCATTTGAGTCATATCAAAGTCGTCTTTTTTTATTTTAATATTATCAAAACTATGTTTTTTTTTAGCATCACACAAAACACACATTATTTCACAAAACAGACGTCTAATTCTTTCACTATTTCTCATTCTCAGTTCATTATCTCTGTATCCATTATTAACAATATCTTTAAAATTATTTATTCTTAATTCAAGATAAATGGCTATTTTAGGATTTCCTAAATGAATATATTTACTATAAAAAAATAATAAAATTTCCCAAATATCACTATAATGGCCGGCACATATTAGTTCAGCGCTCCAATAACATGCCGGTTCTATTTTAGAATTAATTAAACTATTTAGCAATTCCTTTCTAACATCTGTTTTTTTAAATTTTGAAAATGTGATTCCTTTAAATTCACTCGCGCTTCTAATATCATTAATTTCTGAATCTGTCATATATTAAAAATTTATACAAAAAAAATAACAACAATACATATAGATGAAAACAGTAAACCCAATTACAAATATGTATAATAAAATGTCCAATTTTGGAAAAATCCTTGTATTTATTGGGTTGCTACTAATTTTAATTGTATTTTTTAGATCAGTATCAGGAAAACCAAAAGAAGGATTTGTACAACACGATAAATTTTTATTTAAACAAGGCGAAAGCATATATGATGACTTTTATGCTAATATTTATGATTATTTAGTTTTTAATTCTGTCAAAAATGATTATGAAATTGGAACAATTATTAATTCTACCGAACCAAATACAACAAGTGTTATTGTAGATATTGGATGTGGAACAGGACATCATGTAGCAAAACTGTCTGAAAAAAATTTAAATGTATTAGGAATAGATATTTCTCCTTCAATGATTAAAGAAGCTAAGGAAAAATATCCTGGTCTAAATTTTAAAGTAGATAATGCTTTAGATTCAACCATATTAAAATATAACTCAGTAACTCATATTCTGTGTATGTATTTTACAATTTACTATTTTAAAAATAAAAGACAATTCTTTGATAATTGTATGGATTGGTTAATGCCAGGTGGATATTTAATTGTTCATATTGTTGATAGAGAGAAATTCGATCCTATATTGCCGCCAGGAAATCCATTATATATAGTCTCTCCTCAAAGATACGCAAAAGAAAGAATTACTAAAACAAAAGTAACATTTAATGAGTTTGTATATGATTCGAATTTCAGTTTGGATAGAGATAACAATGTTGCAACATTTGATGAAAAATTTAAGTTTAATGATGGAAATGTTCGCAAGCAACAACAGCATTTATATATGGAAGACGCCTCTGATATAATAAATATTGCTCAAGAATGTGGATTTATTATTCAGGGAAAAATAGATCTGCTTAAATGTGCTTATGATAACCAATATTTATATATTTTTGTAAAACCGTCGTAAACCCTATTATAATTTTTTAGATTTTATTTAAAAAATTATAATGTATTGTGTAAACCTAATATCATTTAGTTTATATCTATAATCATTTAGTTTATATCTATAATCATTTAGTTTATATCTATAATCATTTAGTTTATATGTAAAATACTTATTTTGTTCCAATTAATGTTATATTTGGATTAACAATTACATCCACAAATTTAACTATATATGTGTAACCAGCTTCTTGTCTCATAATAGCTTGCGCAGTTCCATTAGATAAAGGAACAATAACTGAGGCTAAATTTTGTAAAACGCCGTTTTTATATGATTCAAATACAACAAACCCTGTATTAATCAACATAAACTTTTCATCAACTGTATTATCATTTAAACTAATAGTTGCTATAATATTAAAATAATTAGTAACACCACTAAATGAGTTTTCAGTAAATATTAAATTTTTATAATTGCTATTAACTGTTGGATTAATTATTATTGTTGAAATAGATGATATATTAAATAAAGGATTTCCTGTAAATTTCGCGTCAACAGTATAACTTAATTTGTTTGAAACAAATAATTTGTATGTTGATTTATTGTTAATAACATCCACTTCAGTTTTTGAAACAATATTATTATTTGTAATTGTAAATTCAATTTTTCCTAGATTTGTATAGCATACTTCTCTACCAAAATTAATGGTTGCTACTACATCTACTATATCAAATTGAATAGCAGCTACTGGCGCAACACTTAATGAAGTAATATTTGACTTAATGACGGTAGCAGATACAGAAGATGAATTAACATCTATATAATTTGTACTGTTCTTAAATATTGATGAAAATGTAACTACGTCAACATCATTTAATGTATAATTAATTGAAGAGCTATTATTTGAGACGGATGATGTACCGATTAGTTCTATTGGTTTGGTTGGTATTGTTACATAAAATTCCATGACGCCTTCATTAATTATTTCACTTCTATCAACCAACACTGATGTTAAAACAATTACATCGCTATATTTTGGTGAAACAGTTGATAATGTTAAAGTATTAGTTGCGCTGGTATATTCTTTAATTACATTTATAGATTCTGGAGCAACAGATGAACTATAATAATTTAAAGATTCGTTAAATTCAGCATAAAATTGTATAGAGTTTACATTATCTATTTTATGTGTATAAGACACCTTTCCTGTACTTACATTTGGAGCAGCATAATATATAATATCATCTGTGATAACATTATTTGTTCCAGTTATTACTTTATGAATGCTAATAATTCCATCTGTAATAGAAACTTGAGAATCATTATTTGTTGCTTTATATTCTAAAAATAAAAGATCGCCTAGTTTATAATTTAAACTTATATCTTTTAAGACGGATGTTCTAATAATTTTTGAATTATATTTGCTATAAACATTTATTTTATTTACAAAATTAGTCATTGATGTGATTTCTTTATAATTTACTGAATTGATAAAGTTACCAGATAATGATATTTGACAATCAACATCCACTAAATTGTATGTAAAAACAGCTTGGCCGCTACTATTTACATTTGTGTAACCTAATATTTCTTTAAATTCTATACCATTTACTATTACACATTTACTAATTTCAATTTTACCTTCAGTAACAGGAGCATTATTATAAGAAACATTATATTTTAAGGTGATTAAATCGCCTAGTTTTTTACTTTCAATTGCTGCCATTTCAGTAACATTTGTTACAGTAGCAACATATTTATCTAGCACAGATATTGTTCTCATATTTATAAAATTAGAGGAGGTTTCATAATTTTTAGTTCCCTTATATAAAGCATAAAAACTAACCAACCCTGTATCAACTAAATCATAAGTAAAATCGATAATTCCATTACTTCCACTTGTTAATATTAAATTTCCAATTACTTCGTCCAAATTATTTACAACTTTATGTATCTCAAGAGACCCCTCTTCAACATTCGTTGTTCTAGAAGTTAAAACATTATTTACATTATAAATATTGGTAGAGGTTAATTTATGTTTAATGTTTATGGAATTTCCTAACTTGTATGGTTCTGATAAAATAGATAACACTTCAATAGTTGAATTTAATTTACTAATAACCTGTATACTTTGTTCAAATCCAACTTTATCTTTATTGTTTGTTGAATAAATATATTTTGCGTAAAAAATTACACTACCTGAATCTATTAAAATATGGTTGTGCGATATAATACCGTTATTTAAACTATTTAATTCAACATAATCCAATAATTGCTCATTAGTGCCTACTTTTTTATAAATAGCCAAGGTGCCATCTGTAATTGGTGTTGAATTAATATTATTTTGAACTACACTATAACTCAATGAAACGCTATCTCCAGATTTATACAATTCACTATTAAAAATACTAGTATTATTAATTATTGTATCATTTCTATCAATCACATTTATAGACGCCTTAAGAGTTTCAACATCATAATAATCAGGCAAATCAACTAATTTAGCATGAAATTTAACAGAGCCTACATCAACCAATTTATACGACAATGATGCTATACCACAATCATTTGGTGACATTTGCGCAAGTATTTGCACCATAGAAACATTATCAATAACAACTGTTTTATAAAATACAACATAACCTCTGGTGATCGCAATAGGAACTAAAATATTTCTTGCTGCTGTTGTTGCATCATTTGATGCGGTTAATGATGGTTGCCAAACATTGTTATAATAATTCCAGTAAGTAGTTAAAGCATTCGATCTAACAGTGGAAGCATTCGATTGAACAGTAGAAGCATTCGATTTAGCAGCAGAAGCAGCAGTATATGCGGCAGAACTCAAGTCATATAATTGTTGTTTATTTGTCACATTAGTAATAGCTGATTTAAAAAGAGAATATTGTGTATCATAAGTTGCAGATACTTCACTTGTAGCTTGAGCTATAACCGAATTTATTGTAAGGCTTGTACTAATGGCTAAAAGTGCTGTATATTTAATATAAGATTTCCAAACAATATATTTTGTATTTTTAACTCCTAAGAGATTATCTAATTCTTGAACAATAGTGATTCCATTTTTTAACACAGTTAATTTATTATTGGAAATTTGTAAAGCAGACACAGCTGCGTCATATTGTGCTTTAGCAGATGTATACTCACCAAGTTTTGTGTCATACGTCGTTTTAGACGTTCCAACAATTACCGCAGAGGCATCTACATTTGTTTTTAAAAGGGTTGATTGAATTAAAGAAGCCGCTTCAGTTGTTTGTAATGGAACAAGTTGTTGTTCCTTTAAGGTTTTGTTTGATATAGCATTGTCATAGTTTAGTTTAACAGGATTAAAACTTGAGAAAGAAATTTGTTCTACTGCTGAAGCATCATCCACTATTTTTTTTGCTGTATTGTAGGTTAGTGATTCGGCTTGAAAGGTTGACCAACTGTTATTTTTATTATCAACCAATAAATCCAACTCTTGTTGCGCTTGTTGAAGTGATTGTTGAGCGGCGAGGGTGGATGCTTCAGCTGATACTAAAGCTGTTGTAAGCTCTTCAGTTGAATTGTATTTTAAATACCAATTTATTTTTGGTATGGCACCGGTGTAACTCCATCCATTTTCAACATCTGTACCCTTAACGCCATCCGCGTAAATATTTACTGTGTTATTGATTGATGTTGGAATAAAAGATAAATTAGAACTTGCGGTTGTTCCGATTGTTCCGAATTCTCTAAAAATAAAGTTATAATTACCAGGTGTTTGTGAAGAAGTTTGAATCGATATAGCTTTTACTATTTCACTCGCATTTTGTAATCCAACTGATAACGAATTATTAAATTCTAATTTGACGCGATTTGTTATTTCAGCGTGAACTGTTACTGGGTCTTCTCCTGTATATATAAACATTGGTCCGTGTATTTCAGCACCAACGGCACTTCCATAAAATTGTTTAGATTTATACCATGAAGCATTAGCGGTTGCGTTATCTTTAAGAGTGTAAACAACAAAAAATGGGTTTTCAGGGGTAGCGCTTGTGCTTTGTTGGTCAATTACAGCCCACATATTTGTCAAATTATTTAAAGTAAAGGAGCCGCTTGTTTCTGAAGCTAAAGATACTTGAAGACCATTGCGTGCGAAGGTTGCGTTGCTTAAACTACTTGTTTTTGCGGTTACATTTGATTCAGCACTAACATGATTATTTGTATAAACAGTATTAGCACTATTGTAAATACTTTCAGCAGATTGTTTTGCTTGTAATAAATTTGGTTCAATAGCTAAAAAAGCAGTTTGTTTAGTTTGATAATCAAGCAATTTTGGGGTATAATCTGATTGTTTCGTTTCATAATCTTCTTCAATACCAGAAAGGTAATTTGACAATGTAATAATTTCAGCTTGTTTATTTGAAACATTTTTTAAATCAACGTTGTGCGCAACAACAGCTGTTTCATACGCAATTTGATTACCATTTAATTCTGTTTCCTTATTAGAAACGTTTAATAAAGCACTATCACGATTAGATTCGGCTATTTGAGCTAATGTTGTTTTTTGTGTTAAAATAGTTTGGTTGCCTGTTATTTCAGTTAATACACTATTATAAGATGTTGAAGAAGTATTATAAGCGGATGAAGCAGTATTATAATCTATTTCTGCTAAAGAAATTTGTGAACTAGTTATAGTGTTTCCTAAAGCAGATAATTTAGATACTTCTTGCATCGTTTTAAACGCTAATTCTGCTTGTATTTTATCAGTTGTAACCATATCTAAATTGCTCTTGGCTACAACTACAGCAGTTTGCGCAGATAATAAAGTATTATTAGCATTAATTTTATTAGTATTTGCTGCGGTTAAATCGCTATCTGATTGTAGATATCTAGTGTTAGCACTATTAAATTCAGCATCTGCTGTATTATAATTAGTTTGATTAATTGCCTTTATTTTATTAGTTATGTCTAAATTTTCAATTGCGCTTTGCTGGGCGTTAACGGCTGAGTTAACATTTTCATCAGTTGTGTTTACTGGTAAAGATTTAATAACAATATATTCTAAAGAAACTGTATCTCCTAATTTATAATTTGACGTAAATGAATTGTCATCAATTATTCTAGCAGTATCTTTTGTGGTAACAATTATTAAAGATGAATTTGTTGTTGGTTGTGAATCTTTAAAATCAATACTATTTATAAACTTCGCATAAAATCTTATTTTATTATCATAATATATTCCACCTGCGTTTACATGTGAGTTTCCTGCTAGTTTATATTGTAAAATAGAAGCAGTATTGTTAATAACTGTTGAATAGCCAATAATTTCATCATGATTTACTACAACTTCATTGTCTTCGTATACCAATTTATGAAATTCAATACTACCATTATTACTTATAATTTCATTTACATTACTATTTTTTGTTACTTTATATCTAATATCAACAGGTGAATTTGCTTTATAAGATGAATTAAAACTAGCAGAGTCTAATACTATAGTAACCTCATATTTATTACGAATAACTATAACTTCTGTTGTTTGAATGTCGTATAATGATGAACGAAGTACCGCATATAAAGTATTGCTACCATATGATAAATCGGATAAATTAAATGTATACACTCCAGAGGAAGAAATAATTGGATTTAATTTAGTAATAGATGTTAATTTATAGAATATTATAGAATCCGATTCATTATAATTTGCTAAATGCAATTTAAATGTGGAGTCTGTATCTTCAATTACATTATGTGTTAAATTGGGAGGTGACATATTTGCTATTTGCTTTGTAACATTTATTTTGAATGGCAAAGATCTTGTAACATAATTAGCACTGATGTAATTCAATACAAGATTATTAATGTCTTTGTTTAATGATGCTGATGAAACAACAAAATTAGAAGCTACATTTGTAACGGCATTATTATTGATTGTCAATCCTAATTGACCTTGGCCTGTTATGAATTCAGAATTGTTATATTTAACTAATGAATTAATAGTTATATTTGAACCGTAGGCTACATCAAAAGTAGTATTACTTAAAACAATTTCACAGTTTGTTTCTTTAGTAACTAATAATCTTTTACTCGAATTATCTAATTGACTGCCACTATAATACATATTATCTAAATAAGCAACAACCTTATATACACCAGCAATTGCCCATAAAGACATATCGGGAACAGTATATGTATAATTATTTGCGCTAACAGTAACTAACTGTGAACTATTTATATATCTGTTAGCAACTTGTGACTCGTTTTGCGCATTAGTAAACGCAATACGAACTTGCCCAACATCAATAGGAAATGATCCAATATTTAAGTAAACTGTATTAGAGCCTCTGTATGAAACATCATATTTATCAAAATTAAGTGATAATGTAACCTGTTTTTTATAAATATCAAATCTAGTAGAAAATACATCTGTTTTAATAACAGATGATCCAGCATCATTTGTGGCATATATGCTTAAAGTATAAGACTCTGGTTCTAAATTGGTACTACCTGTATTTATAATTTCATTAAAATTAGGAAAATTAATAACTGTTCCTGTAAATGATTGTTCGTATGTTTTACTATATGAAGTATATCCAGATATTTTAAACACTAATTTACTATAAGGATTTAATTCTGTTATGCCAGAACCAGCATTTAGTGTGACTGTTAGTGAAAGCGGATCACTATATTGGTAATTAAAACTTTGTTGATTAGTTGTTATAAATGGTTTAATGATTAGTGTCAATGGATTTATTTCAATAACAATTGGATAATTAATATTTCTAGTATTATTTGTAAGAACTGGCTTAAACAATGCTCTAATAGAGTAAGCTTCAGGCTTAAATTTAAGCGTTGAGCCATACATACTAACCGTAGTAGTAATATGGGTTACATTTGATTGATTTGATAAATCTAAATAAATAGGAGTGTAAAATTTATTTGATTCATTTTCATAGTCAGTATGATAAAAGGTTACTTCGCATTTTTTCTCAGAACTAAGAACCGCCGCATCAAAATCAAAAGAAACAGTAATATTTATTGTTTGAGAATTTGTATAAGATCTAGTTTTTGAAAGTTCTGCGTTATTTTCAGTATCCCAAGTAATTCTTCCAGTACCAAATTTATTTGATTGATATACATTAAAATATAGCCGAGAGGAATCGTCAGAATTGTAAAAAGAATTCAATGCTGTTGCTGGTGTGAACACTGTTTTTAAATAATAAATATGATTAATAGGAATTGGTATTAATTTACTATTAAAAGTAGCAACAAATGTATTATCTGTTTGGCTATCTAACCCAGTAGTCATAGCAATTTTAGGATATATTTCAGTAAAGTTTACGTTAGTATCACTTGTTGAATAATAATATCTAACATTTCCTGCAATATTTTTATTTAAAGAACAGTTTACTTTAAATTCTTCATCAAAATTAATAACTCCATAATATTTTATATTATCTACATTATCATAATACACTCTTTGCTCATCTACTTTATTTACAGGAGTTTCATGACTAATATCATTAATGACATATATAGATAAAGTTTCTAATATTGGTGTATATTTTGTAATATATAAACTAGGAGATGCTGATCCATCATTATATTTATATGACACATTTTCATAATTTGTGGAACTTGGTTGAAACAGTGTAAATATTTTAGAAATGGCAGTTATAATTAAATCAGAATTATTTTTAGGAGCATAATTAACAACTATTCCATTTGTATAAGAACCGACGCTTTCTTCTACGCTATTAAAAACTATGGCGCTTAGTAAGTTATTATTTGCGTCTTTTACCTTCATAACTGTTCCATTAACATTATTGTTGTTTTGATTTCTTAGAACAACACTGCCCATTATATTTTTATTTTGGTTTACATTTGGTTGAATAGGATAAGATGGTCTAACTTTAATTTGAATATTAACATTCTCTTCATAATTAATTGAATTAACAGTTAATCCTGTTTGAGGATTTTTTAATTCAACTTCAACAACAACTGAAGTTGGTTGAATATTAAAATAAATTGATGTATTTAATTCCAAGTCCATAATAGTTTCATTATAAGAATTATATCCTAATGCGTCAAATATACATGAAGCGCTATAAGGATAAGCACTACCACTAAAATGAGGAATATCTTCTGTTTTTGGATTAATATATAATTCAGCAAAACAAATTGTTTTTAATTGTCCATTAATATATTTATTAAGTGGACCAATATTTAAAACATATGACTCTTGTCCAAGAGTATTGGAATCTTCTGAATTATATAAACGCACAGCAATATGCGGGCTTGTATTTGATAATACAGAATAATCTTCATTTATTTCTAAAGTAAAATGTAACATATCTTCATGAAATGGGAAACTATAACTATTAGTTAAAGCTGATTTTTGTAAAGTAAAAGCAAAATCATTTGGATTCATATCTTTATTATCAATTTTAATTGGATATACACCAGTTATGTCTTCATATGAAGAAAAAGAAGTATTTATAAAATTTTTATTTGTTCTATAAAGAATTTGAAAATAAGAATCTGAATTTAAATATAACGGTGACAAATTTGATAAAAATATAGAACATGTAAATTCTCCATTAGAATTAACCTCAACATAATCTGTATCTGTATCTGGGTCTCTAATACCATTTGTCAATAATATACGATTGTCAACATTATTATAATAATTACCATCATCTGATTGTGAAATGAATGTTATAATTGATACTTTTCCACTATCAATATAAACATCATCTTGTGTTTTGATTTTACCTCTTATGGTTAAAGTATCTCCAATATATTTATTAATACCATTCACTGCCAAGGTATAATCATTATTGTCAATAAATAGTTCACTTAAATGTATAGCTATTTTTGAAATACTATAACTGTAAGGAGTTAATGGTGTCATAGTATGGCTATCATATTTAAGTACATTTCCAGATTGATATTTAACGACAATATCATAAGTTGTTGTATCTGAATAGCAATCAAATGTTATTGCGTTGCATGTAAATGAATAATCTACTTGTGTGTTTTTATTTGTATCAGTTTGTAATAAAGGTATACTTGATAACAATTGCAGATCTAATGTATTATTTGGATTTATACAGTATATATCTATAGTTCCAATTGCGCCAATATTAAATAAACTGAGAGTTCCTTCAAAATCTTCTTTATATAAAGTTTGTTCTTGACTATTTTGAGGAAATAAATTTAAAGTAATTTCAGAAATGGTTGCTGTAGTAATTGTATAATCTAATTGTGCTGTAAAAATAGTAGATATATTTACATCGTTTGGTACAAATTCAAAAATAAACTGCTTATGACCAGCTAATATATCATAATCACTTGACTTAAAAGCATTCACCATTAATTGATCAGAATTACTTATTGTTAAGTCATTATTTAGAATTTTTGGTGTAGTTGAGGTTGATCCGACATATAATTTAACAACACCTGATATTGGTATAATAGTATTATTTTCATCTTTAATCAAATTAAATGATCCAATAATATCAAATTCTTCCTCAAAATTTAATGATGTAGATACATTATTTGTTGCTAATGATCTGAGTTGAATGTTATTTATTTTAGGAACTGTTACATCTTTTATAAAAGTAATATTTGTATTTACTTGGGTTATACTATATAAAGATTTAAGAAGATCGTCGCTATTATAATCACTAAATGTTAATGAAATATTTTTAGATTGTACAATATTAATTGGAATAGATGAAGTTGTATTTAAAGACACAAAATTAATAGAATCAGTTAATACTTTTCCATTTGCTATATTAATAGGAGAACTAACGTAGTCATTTTCAATTGATATAACTAGAGTAGTATTGTTTAATTGACTCATATTTTCAACGCCAATTTTAAAGTTATGTGTATAAACCATATTGGTTGAACTAGAGCTTGCAAAATTGGTATTTAAGTCATATATTGTTATAAGAGGAGATATAGAAACTTTTCTAAATTCAATATAATTGCTAATAACATCTGATACTGTTTCATAATAAACATTATTGTACAATGGTATAAATTTTAAAGTAAAATAATAACTTGTAACTTTATCTGATGTAACAGTAAGAGCAAATAAATTATTTAAATTTTCATCTGTAGAAATAACTGATTGAGAAACTAAATTTAAACCATCATACAAGCAAACACTACCATTAATTGCTTCAGTATAATTAGATATAATTTTACCTCTAACAATAATTTGATTTGTAAAACTGCACTGATTATTTTCAATTACAATATTACTAAAATTAGTACTAGTTTTAGATAACGTAATGGTAAAAATATCTTGGCTAGAATTATACGCATTTACATTTGTAGGAACCCATTGTATTCTACCATTTATAACTTGATTATTTTGTAATGTTGATAATACATCATCTTCAACTAATTCATCAATATCAATATCGGCAAATATATAAGTTCCATTTAGTGTAACATTTTCTAATTTTACAACTTCTTTATTGTTTGTTGATTTTCCATATAAATACAACGTCCCTGTATCATTTTTATTTTCAATTCCAGTTAAAGTGACATTAAATGTTTGATTATAATGATAATCATTAATTTTAGAATGAGGAGTAATTGTTATAGTTGGAGTAATTAAAGAAATATTTAAACTATTCGTTTTGTTAATTGAAGTAATTTGTGAATCCGAAAAAACAAATTGTGAATCTACTTGCAATGGATTATTACTATAATTAATTGATAAATCTGTCGGCACAAAACTATATATATATTTAAAACTTGTTTGAGAAGTAATTGTTGCTGTATTGAATGTATTTGTTGAATTATGAACATTAAACATAACTTGCCCTGAAATGTCATCAATAGAATAAATTTGATTAGTAAATTTATCTTTTATTACAGAATTAATTCTAACATTATCATAAATATTTGGGTTTACATTTTCAATAGTTGTTATAAAATCTACACCATTAAACGTCAATAATGATTCGTTAGTAGAATTAATTAATTGATCAGTAGACGCAATATTAAATTTAGATTTAATTGTATAAGTAGATAAATTGTAACGCAATAAATTTATAGATTTTGAAGAAAATGTGTTTTTATATGTTTTAGATGAACTATCATATGATAATTGTAAGTTAATATTTTTACTTGAATCATTTACATCTTCATATACATTTGCTATACAAGTTCCATTAACTATTGAATATTCATAAACATTATTTGATTTATCCTTTAATACACTACTTACAGTTATATTTTCAGTATATGATACAGTTGGATGCTCTACAATAATGTTGTTCGAATTATACAGCACTTGAGTTAGTATAGGAGTTTCTGTATAAATAATATAAGTGTCATTTAAATACTTAGTATATGGTATAATATTTGTATCACTAGGTGTAAAAGTATAATTAAATTTATAGGCGGATGATATCTTCATACCAATATTTTTCGGCATAAAGGCAACATTTAAACTTGTATTATTAATTGTAATCAGTTGAGTCCAATTGTTATTAGTATTTTCCCAAAAATTAAAAGACAATGTTCCAGGAATAGTAATTGGATTATTATCTGTGTCTACTAGTATAAACTGTGATAAATTATAATTTTGTAAAATAGAATATTCTGATGACAATGTGAGTGAATCATAATTAACAATAATTGGTTTTTTAACAATATTAAAACTTAATACATTACTGCTTCCACTATTATAATGCGATTTGATATCTGGAAAATAATTAATATATTCTGAATCAGCTGGGTTAATGGCTACATATTTTACAATTGCTGTATAAGATCCATTTGTGTATATAGATTTATTAGTATCTGTAATAGGTATAGAAAATGTAGCATTTCCATTTGAAACAGTACCATTAAATGATTCTTTTATACTTCCTGATTTATATATTTCTAATGTTAATTGTTCACCATTGAGATTATCATTATTAATATTACTTGGATTAACTTGACAGTTAAAATTTAATGTATCAAGATAATTAATGTCAGATGATGTATTTTGTGATGTTAGAATTAAAGTAGGATCAATATATAATAATCCATCTAAATCAATAAATAAAACACTTGAATCTCCACTACTATTAGTAGCAATTATTTTCATTAATGTTATATTCATAATTTGTCCTGGTGTAAGAGTAATTGTAGGATTAATAAAAGAATCCCCTTTAACTAAAGATGCGTTTGTTATAGTAGTTGGTAATTGTGAAGAAGATATACAATACACATTATTAGACAACGCAACATGATCAGGATTAGTTGAGTCTCTAATAGTTACTTTAACTCCATAAGGATTATAGTCAGCAGAGGTCGATGTTCCTGTAGAAGCACAAAGGTACATTTTTAAATTAACAATCATATCTGAAGATTTTGTGTTTTTAACCGACACTGTTTGCGTTGTTTTAACTGAACTGGTGGTTTGAAATGTATAATTATTATTACTAATGTATGATGGAGTAACTAACGCAATAAATTTATTAAAAGGTAATGGAACTGTGGATGGTTTAATATCTATTGAAACAGTACCACTAGTAACAGTAGTGTTTGTGGCTACGTTACAAAATACTGGATGAATGTTCCAACTAGGTGAACTTATTGCGGTTGTTATTAAAGATAATTTATTTGCCGTAACCGTTATATATTTTTGTTGACCATCTATAATACATTTATAAGATTTCGTTTTAGTACTATTAAGCAATGCGTTACTTGAACCCCATGGTGTTTGGAGTCCTGATACAGCAATGCCGTTTTTAACTAATGGTATAGTTATGTCAGGTACACACGCAATCTGAGTTTTATACAAAGATACAGATGATTGAGCTTTTGAATCTGGAGTAAACAACGAAAACTGCGGTGTTGTTGGTAATACGTTGTTTGTATAAGTTCCAGAATACATAAAATTTGAGCTTGAAGGTTGTTGCTCGTTGTATATAGACGATAAAGATGAATCCGCGTTGCTCATTATAAATATATAAAATATAAAATTTTATAAAAATAAAATAATCAACTGTATAAATCCTAAATATATAGAGTTTCACATTTTATGTATAAATATAGTGACATTAAGTGTATATAGGCATTACATTATAGGGTATAATATATTTAATCTAAGTCTTCAAGTATCGTCTAAACATTTATTATATTTTAGCATTAGATGTATTGTTTTATTACATTAAAGTTTATATATGAACTCTACATTTGAGTGGTGTTAATAAAATTATTTATGTATTTATGTATTTATGTAAACACTTTTTAGATAAAATGAGTTGTTAAAATCAAAATAAAAAATAAATAAATAATATGATTGAAAATTTATCATATATATTATTTTTTGGTGCCATTATTATATTTTTAATTTATATATACATCAGACTTAAATATGGTTTCTGGGTAGTTCAACCAGTATTTCATGTATATGACATAGGTTACATGATTCATTCACCAGGAATAATAAACCATTATTTGCCTGAAAAAAATAAATATACCAACTTTAAAAATATTGAGACTATTGTTTATTCAGAAATGTCTGATATAAAGCTTCAACGATTCATTCATCTTGTAAAACTCAACTACTTGAAAAATAAAGATAATATTTTCTCTCCAAAGTTAGAAAACATAACTCCTTATTTTATAGGACATAACGCAAAACCGTTTATTTCTTTTTATAATGAAGAGAACCTTATGGTCGACTTAAAAAAAGGCACTACTATATCAGATCCAAAAGTAATAGGAGTTACTACGTCAAGACCAGTACATATTTCGATTAACAATGGCGATAAAGACGCCAAATTTGACGCATATTATGTTGATTACTTATGTGTAGATAAATTATTCAGAAAAAAAGGGATTGCTCCACAAATTATACAAACTCATCATTACAATCAAAGTCATATGAATAAAAATATAGTTGTATCTCTATTTAAGAGAGAAAATGAACTAACCGGAATTGTTCCCTTATGTGTTTATTCTACTTATGGATTTGACCTTAATAAATGGACAAAACCGTTGAACCTTGAGGCACTTTATAGTTTAGTAGAGGTAAACGCACTAAATTTTCATTATTTATATGATTTTATAAAGAAAACTAACAATCAATTTGATATTATTATAAATTCTGAAGTATCAAATATTATTGAACTTATTAAGACCAAAAATATTTTTGTTTATGTTATTATTGTGGATGATGAAATTATTTGTGCTTATTTTTTTAGAAAATCTTGCGTTCAAATTGAAAAAAATATGGAAGTCCTTACTTGTTTTGCTTCTATAAACAATACAGATAATGATATTTTTGTGAAAGGATTCAAAATAAGTTTTTGGAAAATAGCATCTGAAAATTACTTCGGATTTGCCGGAGTTGAAAATATTTCACATAATAATATTATTATTCATGATTTGATTTTAAAAACAAAACCACATATAGTTAGTCCGGCAGCATATTTTTTTTATAATTTTGCTTATTCTACATTCAAAGCTGAGAAAGTATTAATTATTAATTAATATTTATATTATTTAGATTCAGGGTCAGGCTTAGCTTCAGGCTTGGCTTCAGGCTTGGCTTTAGGCTTGGCTTTAGGCTTAGCTTTAGGTTTGGATTCAGAGTTAGATTCAACCTTAGGTTTTGATTTAGGTTTTGATTTAGGTTCAGGCTTGGGTTCAGGGATGGGTTCAGGGATGGATTCAGGGATGGATTCCGGATTGGATTCAATATTAGCTTCAGGATTGGGTTCATCAAGTTCACATTCTTGACACATTTTTCCTAATTCAATATATTTTTTTCTTTGTTCTGATCCCAGTGTTTTACATTTTCTCAATAATTTACGTGTAAGATTTAAATTTACAATATCATTTTTTAGTTCTTGAGGAGGCAAAAAAACTTGCGGACCATTTTCAAGCAAAAATATCTGATTTCTTTTATTATAAAATAATATAGGATTTTCTTCTTCATCTACTTCTATTATACCACATGTACAATACTCAATATGTTCTACTTCATCACGTTTTGTACATCTTACATCTATAACATCTACATCATTTATATAGTCGCAAAAAAAGTCATGCGCTTCTTCTTTGTTGGTAAACAAAAAAATCTTAGGTGGGTTTATGGTAATAGACGTTAGTCTCAATCTTGCAACTTCATCTTCATAACATAAAGAATCATAACATCCTTCGTGTTTATTATGTATTATCATATATTGAATCATTGTTATTACAACTATATAACGCGATTGGTTTAAATAGTTTATTTACATTTATTTTATATAAGTTTTTCTGCTCTTTCTACTATTTTTATTCTTTCTACTATTTTTACTTTTTTTACTCTTTCTACTCTTTCTACTCTTTTTAATCTTTTTTCCTCCTCCTATATTTGTTCCTATTACAGGTAACGAATAATTAAAATCAAATAAAGGGATTTTTTTCTCTCCTGCCTGAGTCTGAAAAATTACATTTTGGCTTCCAGTATCTGGATCCATTTTTTTTCCTTTATATATTCCAATTACAGTACCATTTACATCATGATAAAGCCAATCCAACTTTAATTCGCTAACATTATTTGCTTCAATTTGTGCCATATATATTATAAATATATAATTTACTAAAATTTATATATTTAACGCACATATTTTCCTACACGCGCAAATGAATCTACCACAAAAATAATAAATATTCCTAAAAATGAATATAAAACCACTTCTTCGGTTACATTATTTGTCTTTTCATCTTGCTGATCTTCTAATAAACTAATCATGTAATTAACTTTTTGTAATAAAATATCTTGGCCTGCGAATGCGTCTGGTGCTGGGGATCCAACATTATAATATGGTCTATTTATTGGATTTCTAGCTGGAGAATATCCGGGTATTACTTTTTTATAATATTCTTCAGCGCTTTTACTGTCACCATAATTATTATAATCATTTAATTCTAATGTATCTTCCCCTTCATAATTTGGTTGAGGAGCTCTCCCTAATGTTCTAAACATTAGATCGTTATTTTGATTCGACATATTCATCATTTGTTCAGTTGCTATTGTTTTATGTACTCCAGAGGATTGTGGATTTGGAGGAGGGTTAAAAACTCCTAGACTATCCTTTTCATCATCGCTTCTTGAATTGCTGTGAATTTTTTCCAAAACTGAGTTAACTTTTTCTGTATCGAAGTTCTCTTTAGGATACCTTTTTTGTGTTTTATTGTGTGTTTGACGCTTTTTATTTATTAAATTTTCTGTATCGTTTGTCATTGATTCAATATTATCATTAAAGGGGGCAGCAAACATTGCTAAAGACATTCTTATTAAAAATTTAGATAATAATTTGTTAAACAGACTGAAATATAAAATTATTCTTTTACATAAATAAATTATATCAGATTATTTATATAAATGGACTTTAAACTTGTAAGCAAAAATAATATAGGAGGCGTTATAGCATTATTACTTGTTATTTTATTAAGCCAAAGTAAAGTATTTAATTTTTTATTAGATTCTGCTTTAGGAAGAACAGTTTTAATTACTTTTATATTAGCAATCGCCTATACTAATAAAATTATGGGAGTTGCTGTAGTTTTATTTATTATTATATTATTTAATCAAAGTGATATAGGATATCTAGAGGGGTTTACAAAACATTCTACAAATATATCTCCTGTTGCTAAAGCTCATAAACAAAATGAGAAAAAAGTAGCATTTAAAGCTCCTATTGCTCCAGTTCCTACAGTTCCAGTTCCTACAGTTCCAGTTCCTACAGTTCCAGTTCCTACAGTTCCAGTTCCTACAGTTCCAGTTCCTACAGTTCCAGTTCCTACAGTTCCAGTTCCTCCTATTGCTCGCGCTATTGAAGGCTTTGATATAATCGGAACTGAAAATAATATTAAGAGAGGAAAACAATCTAACTCTATTCCAGTAGCGAGTTTTATGCGTTCATCTACAAATGTTGAACCATATAGTGGATTTTCAGACTTATACTCACAAATTTAGATAGGTTTAAAATATGTTTAAAATATATATGAAATATTTTTTTTATTACATTTTTTTTATGATTATTGTTTTATTTTTTGCTTACATTAATTCTAGAACTGTACCCAAAGAACCTTTTACACCTAAAATGCGCGAGTTATATAGGCCTTATATAAGAAAAGCGCGGGTTATATCTGAACACTTTTACAACAATAAAAAACAAGGCATTACTAACCTTTTTAGAAAAGTTGGAATAATGTAAGACTTTGTAAATTTTTTAATAATATGTTATTTTAGTATAATGACTAAAAGCGATAATAAAATCGATGATAATAAAATTAATGAAGGTCAATTAGGAGGACAAAATAGTATATTTACGCCCTTAATGAATGGAGTCGGATATATTAATAGTCACATTATGTATCTAAATAATAGCAAGTTTTTTGCTGGTATTATAATGATACTTCTCAACGTGGGGTCTAAGTTTATTGCCATTCAATTTAGCAAATCAAGTGAAGAGTACATGAAATATAGTGTTAGTAAGCAGTTATTAGTATTCTCTATGGCTTGGATGGGTACTCGTGACATTTATACTGCTCTTGGGTTAACAGCTATTTTTACTATTTTATCTGAATACTTGTTCAATGAGGAAAGCACATTATGTATTGTACCACAACAATACAGAGTATTAGAAAAATTATTAGATACAAATGATGATGGGGTTGTTAGTGAAACAGAATTATCTGCTGCTATTGCTGTTTTAGAAAAATCAAAAAGAGAGAAACAGAGAAAGGTTCAAAAAGAAGCCTTTTCTAAATTCGATTTTCATAAGTATGAATACGATAAATGAAAATTATATTACACCAAAAATAAATCAAGATTGGATTTTATCAGTATATTCTGAACCAACATTTCCACATTTACTAACATTTAATCTACAATTCCTGGCTAAATCATATTCAATTTCACCAGTAATAAAATTCACCTCACCAAATTTTTTACATCTACCATATAGTTTATTACTCGGAATGGAGTCATATGGATAGTTATTTATATGTTCGATAAAATGTAAGCAATTTGAACAAATAGGTAATTTTTTATTTCTTATAACATTTTTTCCAGTAAAAAATGTTGTATTTATTATTAGATACATAATCTTATACATTTTATTATATTAAATATATATCTTTAAATTATTTTTGTTGATAATGGGCGTTGTAAATGAGAAAAGGTGTAATATAAAACTTTATAATTTTAGTTTTTATATTTTTTGTGTTTTATTTCTTTTACCTCCTCTATATTTTTGTGTTTTATTTGTTGGATGGTATTGATATACTGGTGGAATGATATATTTTTTCCCCATAAATTCAGAATAAGCTTTCCTTACAGCATTCCATTTTTGTCTACATTTAATGTTATCTAATTCTTCTGGAGATATACTAGTTCCTGGATGTAATTCCATTTCAATTGTTATATAATAAGCTATTTGTAGAGTATCTTTTGTGTGATTTTTTTTTATTGGTTCTTTATAAGTATATGGATGTGAATATGGATTCAAATAAGCATTTGAATAAGGATTATATGATGGATAATTTGGTGTAGCAAATTGTGGATAAGGATTTGGATAAGGATTTGGATAATGTTTTATTCCTCCATCTTGTTCTCCGCCATTTATTTCATCTAATGTTGAGTTGGTTATACTATTAGGGAAAAAACGTTTAAATAATTTTAAAAAGGAAGATTTAGTCGTTTGATTATCTTTAAAAAATTTATTCAAACTTATTTCCATAGAACTCATAATTTCTGGTAAAAAGGAAAAATCATTTTTAATATCATCGCTCTGATTATAATAATAACTTCCAAAAATAATAAGTAAAATGTACAATGGTGGCATTATTAAATTATCACTCCTATTAAATAACGTAATCTTTTTAGGAATTGGTTTTAATAATTCTCCTTGTTTTACTTTTCTAATATTATAAGTAAAAGTAATTAATTCATAATGGCCTGAATCAAAAAATAAAAACATATACTTTTTCCAGCCGTTATATGTATCTTTTTTAAAATTAGCATAAGGTATTTTTAAAATGTATTTATCGTCAGATTTATTTTTACTTTTTTCAATTGGTATAACATTTATTTTTAATTCATCGGATAAAGCATACATGGATAATTCGTTTGCCCAGTAATCAGGACTTAAAATATATTGCGCTATTTTATTACTTGACATTAATGTAAAAGGATGATAATAATCATCTACGATAATTGGTATTGATTTTACTCTATTAACTAAAAAATTATCATTATTAGCATCAATATATATACTGTTAGCTACATTTACATATTGTTCTGGTTCTATATCATTTGGTACAGTTGCGTTTTCTATAGCCTTTAGTTGTTGCTTAAAAGTATTATTCATTTCGTTCACATTTGCTAATGCTATTGTATAATATTGTTTCAACATATCTTGATTTTCGGACGATAGTATAAATTTTGCTACTAATGATCTTAAATATTTTTTAGTAAAAATATTACCATTTTTACCATATATCCCGCTAATAATTTTATCATTTGGGTTACTATAATTATGAAAATTAATAGCATCGGCTACTGACACAAAAAAACAATCACCGCCTCCTTCATTTTTGTATACATTTAATCCTTTTACTGTTTCCTTATATGCTTTATCGCTTAAACTTAAATTACTTTCTTTCACATCAACACTTGTTGTTTGTAATAAAATATTACGTATTATATTTTTATAATTATTATTCATATTTTGATAAATTGTATTTAAAATACTATAATAGTTGCGATCATTAAAAAATGTTTTCAAAAATTTAGTTGATGCTCCTGAGGTTATTAATTTTACTTCTGGTGACGGATCTTCATTATCTATTAAAGGTGTTATTTGGTTTGTTACTTGTGTTACTTGGCTTGGTACTTGTGGTACTTGGTTTGTTATTTGTGGTACTTGTGTTACTTGGTTTGTTATTTGTGGTACTTGTGTTACTTGGCTTGGTACTTGTGGTACTTGGTTTGTTATTTGTGGTACTTGGTTTGTTATTTGTGTTAATTGTTTTGTTGTTTGTGTTAATTGTTTTGTTGTTTGTGGTACTTGGTTTGTTATTTGTTTTAATTGTTTTGGCATTGTAGGTACTACATGTTTTGTTACGGGTACTACGTCATTTTTTGGTTTATCATAATTTGGTCCATAAACTAATTTATTTGGTAAATTATTTAATTGATTTTCTCCGCTTATTATCTCGTCTCTAACAGTAGTACTATGTAAATATGGATTCGTTATTTTTTTACTATCTAATGGGGTTAGTTTTTGTTTTGTATCTATATTCCATTCACCTTTTGTCCATTGAACATCTACTATAACATATGGTTTTTTATTTATATATAAAACACTGTTTGTTGGAAATATACTATCGAGTGTTATTTTTATATTATTATCTACATAACCATCAGAAGTAGCTTGTTCTAAACTTTTTGCTGAAGGAGATTTTGTAAAATGAATTAAAGATTGAAATAACCCCTTATTAAAAAATTCTTTTATTTTTATATTTTCTGGAACCTTATCAACTGCTTCTTTTTTTAATTTAACCATTGGATTAAATTGTATATTTTGATCATCTTTGCTTATAGTTTGAATGGTCATATTAGGGTTATATAACAATGTTTGATATCCAGGAACACTTGTGTTTATTGTTATTTTTAATTCATTTGGAATAGTAGTCATACTTATAATAATATATTATTTTCTTTTTTATTATATTATTTTCTTTTTTATTATATTATTTTCTTTTTTATTATATTATTTTATTATAATGACACATAATAAAACCCAAAAACGGCGGTTTTCAAAAAAACTATATACTTATTCTAATCCAAAAAAAGCGCAACATATGGCATACAAATATTTAGGAAAAACCGCAAAACTGTATCCTGCTAATAATATCCATAAAAAATATAAAATTTATGATCCTAAACATGATATATGGGTGAATTTTGGTCAAATTGGTTATGAAGACTTTACTAAACATAAAGATAAAAAAAGAAGAAAAAATTATTTGACAAGAACAAAATATATAAGGGGAAATTGGAAAAGTAATAAATATTCAGCTAATAATTTGAGTAGAAATGTATTATGGTAATTAAATTAAATTAAATAAAGGTATTTTTATATATTTTATATATAATGATACAATCAAAAGAAAATAATATGGCAATAGAAAAACCATATGTTCCTAATAAAATTATTACTCCTGATATAAAGAGCGACGAACAATTCCAAAAGTGTTTAGCATTATTAGCTCGTTCAGATGCTCAACATGACTTATCTATTTTAAACAATTCTTTTAAAGATCCTATAAAGTTGAACGCGTTTAATCGTGCGCTTCCGGTTTCTGCTCAATCATATTATAGCGAGTCTGAGTCATTAGCTTCTATAATGACAGGACTGGCAAACACATCTGGGTCTGATAAAGAACAAAAAATGAATATTGAATTATACAATGTTCCCAATAAAACCAGTGAAACTACGCAGCCAGACAGCATTTTTACTATTGGATACAATAATGTAACTTTATTTAATTATGGAGTTTCTAAGTTTGTTATAGAATGTAGCACAAATAATGCGTATAAAAATCCAAATGGTGATAAAACACCAATTACTCCTAGTAAAATAAACGTTGGATCTACTTTTTGTAAAAATACAGCATTGTGCGGCTCAGGATTAGATGCTGCTATTATTGTAGATTTTAATCAACACGGATTTATATCAAAACTAAAAAATGGAACAAATGATAACAATTACAATATTCATTATTTAATGACACCTGAAGTAGTTAATGATCCAGCAGGAAAAATCTCTGTAGGAGACAACACTATTTTTACTAATGGCATTGGAAAAGGCGTTAATATGTTTTCTTATGTTCAAACCGATATATCTCTTACACCTTATACTTCATTTAATAAAGACGACCCCATTACAAGTAATAATTTTTTCTCAAAATATAATTTTAATCTATCACCAATAAAACAAATCTATACTAAACAAATAGCAGAAAAATTTATTACTACTTTAGATATAAGCTATACATTAGATAATGGGAAACCATTAACCAATACAATAGAGGACAGCAAAGGTGAAAATAATATTTCAAATTTATTAGGTTATATAACAAAATTACTATTAAACATTACGTCTAATACAGACAATTCAATAATTTTTAATTTTAATTCTAAGTGTCAACAAAAAAGAGGAGGTGATTGGTTTCAAGCGTTATCTTGTTTAGATATAGAGAACCGTGAATTTACACAAATTTTACCAGAACGTGGAACTTCTAAAAAATTGCCAGAAATGCCTGTTTATTTTGTATCACACGACAAAATAGCAGTTTCTTATGCGTTGTTAAATGGTGTTAATGTAATATATCTGGACTATTATGGAAATGTATTTGTTTTTAAAAATATGGCAGATAAATTATTAAAGTCTGACAATAATAAAGACATTGAAGAATTATTATTTAATGGAATAAAAAATAAATGGACAGACCTTTTAGATGCTCTTATTGTGAATGCTAATAATTATCAAAAACTTAGGAACATTGTTATTAAAAATCAATTAAGCGATGAATTTATTACAAAGTGTAATGATATCAAAAGCAATATATCAAGTGTAAATAATACTAATTATTACAACATAGTAGAAAAAAATATTAAACTATTATTTATGAAAGCTGTAGGGTTATTTTTCGTTAAAACCAATTTTATTGATATTTCAAATGAAATTTTATTTATTGAACAAAATAAAGAAATATTAAATGGTGAATATAATAGTGAAAATAAAGCTATTATTAGTAAATTAAGTAAATGTATTTCTATACTTAAATGTATAAAAGACAAATTTGGAACTATATCATCAGGTGAAATTAATAATAATTCTATAGGAATTATAAATAATTGGTTGCCTATAAATTTATTAAAACTTGATGTATATAGAGCTGCAAATAATTTATTTTCAGGAAGTGGAACAGATGATGAAAAAAAACTAAGGTTTGACATTAGGCTTTTAAATTTTGGGAATGATAATAGCGCAAATAAAAGAATTTCGGATAGATATATATTTTTACCTTTTATTCAGACATTAGAAAATATAACAGTCGTTAATGTAGACACTAATACAACAATAACAGGTGGAATAAACAATATTATTGAAATTATGAATGTATTAATAGAAAAAACAAAAGATTATAATAATTATTTAAATCAAACACAGTCAAATAGTTTTTTTTCTAGAATAAATAGACGCGGTACTTTATCAGGAGAACAAATTAACTTTAATAAAGTAACTAATTTTATTTATGAAGCCATGATTTTATTAAATAATACAGAAACCACAACAACAGTAATAAATTACAATGAGCTTAAACAGTTGGCTTTAATTTCAGAAAGTAATGATAATATAATTGTTTCTGAAGATGCTTATGAAATAGGATTGTTAAGAGGGGAAGGAAAGGTTTCAAATGATACATCCTCAAATGTAACTGTTGGTGGTGGATATGATTATTATTTTAGTGAAGGTTCTAAAAAAGAATCCATTATATGTGACGTTAGTATAAAACAGATTACGTGGCCATTGTTAAATAGCATTATTTTAAATGAAGATAGCAATGTAATTGCTTCACTAATTAATAATGTTAAAAGGTATTTACCTACATTTGTAGATGATAGTGAAGATCTATTGACCCAGATTCATGAAATTTTACAGAAATTAAATAGTAGCATTAGCACTAGCACTCCGGCTAAATCTATAAAACGATCTAGAGATGAATATGAACAACCAGTTGTTCAAAATATTGTTGGTGGAGGTGTTGAGGTCGATACAGAACAAAATATATTACAAGATTTTAATTTTGGGTATCATCCATTGTTACCAATTTATATGATATTATCTTCTTATTGGTATCAAATTGGGCCAAAAATGCAAAGCAATAGTTTTTACAGCACATATGTTACATATTACAATATGCTTAACAAAATGGAACAGGTGATTACATCTAAATATTTAAGCGATCCATCAAATTTATACCAATTAATGTCTGGATATTTTATAGGTTTCTCACTAAAATTCTTTTTTTTCACATCAAATACAAATGCTAATCAAAAATTATTAGAAGTGTTAGAAATTACACAAGACGATTACTATATGATTTCATTAAAAAATGGTATGTTTTCTAATTTAATAAATGGCGATATAATTTTAACCGATGCCGAGGAACAATTTGGATTAACATTAATAGAATCCGACTTATTTAAAAATTTTATAAATGATGTTGACATTAAAAATATATTACTTGAAGGATCCGAAGTTACAAATATTCCAGAATATACTGTATTACAAGATAATGTTTATAATCTTTTATCAAATATTGTCATAAAAATTAATGTAGATAGGAATTCTTCTCAAAATAATATTAACCAATCAAATGTAAATATAATTATGGCTACTCCTATTGAAGATGAAAAAGTAACTCCATCTGATCAACAATCGCCAAGTAAAGATGTAGCTATGGGAGTTTCATACAAACTTCCTTCTCTACAGAGACAATTACCATTTATAGCACGTCAGCCTAATTTTTCATCGTTAGGACTAACTCGCGCTCAAGGAGGAAAATCAAAAAAATATAAAATTAAAAAAAAACTAACAAGAAAACCACACCCAAAAAAATTAAAAAAAACCCAAAAAAAAGCAAAAGTTCACAAAAGAACAAAAAAGCATTAAATACTACTAAATATTTTTTGAGTATTTTTATCATTATTTTCCATTATAGTTTCTAGTGATTTTACATTATTTGATGCCATAGTGTCATTTGTTAAAAAAGATATAAGATCTAAAATAATTTTAATTTTGTCTGGTATCCATTGTTTATTTAATTCTTCGACAATTTCTTTTGTATATAAACTAGTCATGGCGTCTTTATAAAACAAGGAGTCGTTATATGTTTGTTCAATATAATTTGTTATAATAGCATAATAATAATTCAAACATAGACAAATAATAGAGCAATTTTTGTATGTTTCCGTTAAATTTTTAATGCCAGTTTGCGCAAAAACAAATAAACTCTTTATTCTAGGAGTTTTTTGAATATTTTCTTTTGATAAAAATAATGAACACGCTATTTGTATCGGATTATACATATATTGTAAATCCGTTTTATTTGAATTATAAAAAAAACGACAGGCTGCTTGAAATATTCCTGGTTCTTGAAAATATAATACATTGTTTTGAATTAATATTTTAGTTCCTATAGGTTTGTTGCCCAAGATGGCCAATTTAATTATTACAGATAAAGGATCCAATAAAACTAACTTTATATTTATTTTTTGATTATTTTCTGGTAAATTCGTAGAATTCATTATAGTTACTAATGTACAAAAAATGTTTATATTATAATTAAATCTACTTTGTAATTAAATCTACTTTGTAATTGTTTCCATAAATTCATCTACTAAGTCTTGCGGTATATTATCAAAGCAAACAAGTTTCTTATTTAATTCATATTGCTTATAATATTCTGTATTATCCGCCATTTTTTTTTTAAAGAAGTCAGGATCTTCAATACATTTCTGTGCTGTTTTAGGTCCACATTTTGGAAATACAGATGGTATATTATCACTTGTGTCTCCCATTATAATTTTAATTTCTAAATCATGCGTTGGATTACCTGTTGAACTTTTATTCTCGGCAATATTTTTAAAAGCCAAGTTTATTAAATTTACATTATGAGCGTTTAATTGTAGATAATCTCTATCACTTGTGATGATATAAATTTGACAATTTGTATATTTACTGACCAAATATTTAACTGATATTGCAATACAATCATCCGCTTCTAACTTTGAATGTTTTAAAATAGCCTTTGCTCCGCCTTGTTGAAATAAATCTTCATAAGCCATTTTAAAGAATGGTCCACCTTTAAAATCGCCATATTCTCTATTTGCTTTGTATCGTGGAAACAATTCATTTCTCCATATATTTTCTCTCTTACAATCTTTTCCAACTATTAAAATTGGATTCACTTTCTTATCAATCTTTAATTTTTTTGGAATTTGCTGTAATGTTTCTACAAATATTTTTTTAAATTTTTCTACAAATATTTCATTTTGAAAAGGATCGTCTAATGGCTCATCTGGATTAGCATTACGCCACCAATTGATAAGAGCATAGTATCTATAAAAACAGAAATAGCTACCATCTACAAATATAAAAGTTGGAGCTGTGGGTTGATCAAATATATTCATGTAATATATATTTGATAAATATTTAAGTATAAATTGTATTACACATTTTCTCATTTAGAGCAACGGGTATCCTAGATTTTTATTTATATTCGTTATATATATATGAGTATCATAAATAATGACAATATTAATAAGTTAGTTAATAATTATATAAAAAAATTAAAACTTCCGGATAACTTGGTTGGCATTCCAATAGGAAAATGGGATGTTAGTAATGTAACAGAAATGTCACAGTTGTTTGAATATAGTACTAATTTTAACGAACCATTAGATGATTGGGACGTATCTAAAGTAACAAATATGCAATATATGTTTCAGGGTTGTACCAATTTTAACCAACCGTTAAATAAATGGAATGTTAGTAGCGTAGAAAATATGGCGGTCATGTTTGGCGAGTGTACCAATTTTAACCAACTGTTAAATAAATGGAATGTTAGTAGCGTAGAAAATATGGAGGGCATGTTTAACAATTGTACCCTTTTTAACGAACCATTAAATGATTGGAACGTAGGTAACGTAGAAATTATGAATGGTACGTTTTACAATTGTATTAATTTTAACCAACCATTAAATAATTGGAATGTATCTAAAGTAACAAATATGACTGGTATATTTTCCGATTGTAGTGTGTTTAATCAACCATTAAATGATTGGAATGTATCTAGTGTAGAAAGTATGGAGGGTATGTTTACCGGTTGTACAAATTTTAACCAACCATTAAATGATTGGGATGTATCTCACGTATATGATATGTCTTCTATGTTTCAGGGTTGTACAAATTTTAACCAACCATTAGATAAATGGAATGTAACTAGCGTAACAAATATGAATTATATGTTTCAGGGTTGTACAAATTTTAACCAACTGTTAAATAATTGGAAAGTATCTAGCGAAAAAAATATGCAAGGTATGTTTACCGGTTGTACAAATTTCAACCAACCATTAAATGATTGGGATGTATCTAGCGTATATGATATGTCTTCTATGTTTTCCGATTGTATAAAATTTAATCAACCATTAAATGATTGGAATGTAACTAGCGTATCATATATGAATGATATGTTTTCCGGTTGTATTGTGTTTAATCAACCATTAAATGATTGGGATGTTAGTAGTGTATTATCTATGAATAATATGTTTAACAATTGTATTGCTTTTAATCAACCATTAAATAATTGGAAAATATCTAGACGAACACTTATAGTTGATATGTTTAAGGGTTGTAATATATCAGAAGAAAACAAACCAATAGTTATTCCAGTTAATCCAGTTAATCCAAATCAGAAAATAACTATTAATCAATGGTTCATTGAACAAGGAATAGCTACTTATAATACCATACAACCAGCACCTCTAACACATTCAAATGATACAACAGTATATTTTACGAAGGATACTACAGAATATGATCCTATCATGATGGAAGATGTTAATGTATATGAGTATTTAAATGATGCCGATAATATTGTTGTTATTTATTTAAACAAAATATATTTTACTTCTAAATCACAATTAAAATCGCTTTGTTCTGATTTTGCAGCTGTGAAATATAAATGTAATGCTATAACCGGTAATAGCTCAAATTATGATAAAACAGTTCCGTATTTAAATGGAAGATCGTTTGGTTGCTTCTTAGCTGGATTAATTGAGGTATCTAAAGTAAAAACTATTATCGAAACTCCAGAAATAAAGGTTGTTAAAATTACAGATTTTATACCAGAACAGAATGCTTTGTCTACTATATCCATTGGTTCTATTCTTTCGTATTTGGGTTATTCCCCAGACCTAGATAGACTATTGCCAGCAGAAAGCACCATAGTATTAGCTCAAAGTATTAGTTCTGCGTCACATTGCCAAGCAGAACAAGACGCAAAAATACAAGATATTCAAATTTTGAGTATTCCTATAGATACTGATATCGAAAATCCCAATCATAACATCGATGATGAACTGGAGACGAAAAACAGAAGAGTTGCATCTTCTACTTCAATCGGCGGAAAAATTTATTTTACAAACTCAAAAACAAAAAGAAGTCAAAAGAAGTCGAAAACGAAGAGAAGACAAAAGAAGTCAAAATCAAACTCAAAGTCGAAAACAAAGAGAAGACAAAAGAAGTCAAAATCAAAAAGATAATGGTATCCTAAATGGTATCCTAAATGGTATCCCATTTTGTATATTTGTATAATTCGGCTTACACCTTTTCTAATTTATTGTAAAATAATACTAGCATGGAATAATTCATTAATTACTTTATCTGCTAATTTCATAAAATCACCTTTACATAAAGTAAGAGTAACCCCATGAGCCATTCCTAAAACAAGTTGGGTTTTAACAAAATCATCGCTAGGTCTAAGCCCAAGTGTAGATATTTCATTATTACTTAAATAATCTGTGAATTTAGATAAAAAATTATAAATTTGAACCTGATTAGCCTTTTTTGAAGTATGAATAGTCTCTGCTATAATCTCTGTAGTAAATGTAAGGATATTATTATAATGTATTTTTGGTAAACTCTTAAAAATATCTATAGGCTCAATAATTCCAGAATTCAACAACCTTTCACTTGTTATTTCAGGCGATTGTTCAAACATTTCAGATAATATTTCAAACATAACATCTTTATATTTAGACCCTATTTCAAAAATAATACCAAAATCAATCACCCCAATCTTATATTTATACTTTTCATCATTGTTTTTGATAAATAGTATATTACCTCCATGTAGATCGCCATGAGTAACTCCATGAACAACGGATGTAACAAACCCAAATTTAATAACTTGTTTAGCAAAAGCTTCATAGTCGTTTTCTTGAATTTCGTTAATTTTTAAACCATCTATGTATTCCATCATAATAAAATTAGGAAATTCATCAGTAACTTCTTTGTAAACTTCTGGTATTTTTACATAATTCAAATTTTTGCAATTATTTTTAATTCTAATCATATTATTAACCTCTTCATTAAAGTTTGTTTGATGTTTAATCATATTAATATTTTTATTTACAACTTCAGAAATTTGATATTTGTTAACTATTGGAATAAATGATAATATATATATTAGAAATTTCAAATTTTCAATAGCATCATTTAATTTATAATCAATATAATCTCTTTTCATTTTAATAATGACCGGTTTACAAAGGCCATTTTCTGTTTTATATCCTTTAAAAACTAGCGAAATCATACCTGAATTGATAGGTAGTTCATATCCATCTTTAAAATCAATATTAAATTTATTGGTAAGTCTAATTAATTCATATAATCGAATCTCATTGTAATTCCAAGGCACATTATCAGTAAAACTGAGCAATTTATTATTTATTTTATCATCAATTAAATTATTATTTAAAGCAACTGCTTGGAACAATTTAACATAAAGAATATTAATAGAAGCTATACGCTTTGTTGTAGAATCAATAAAACCATAATAATCATTAAATATAAAGTATAATATGATTTCAGAAGAAAGTATATAAAAAAGATTAAATAGAAAAAACATATGTTTAATAAATTGAATGACTTGAATAAATTGAATCATTTTATTATACTCTAAGGTTTTCTATAAATTGTTTTACACGTTTAAATATTTTATTAAGAATTGTTCCTGCCATTTTTTCAACAAACTGTGGTATTATTACGTCCTCCTCAAATATAATATTGTAATTAAAAATAACTTTATGTGGACTAATAATAGTACATATATTTTCCATATCTTGAATTTCCATTAATTCAGAATCTTCGGGAACTATAGGTCTATGTGATTTAATTGTTTGTGATTTAAAAACGATTTCATTATCTTTAATAACCTTTTTAATATGAAGATATGAGAACTTTTGAGAAAGACCAAGATCTTCAAAAAAATTTTTCATAAGAAGCATGACATTAGCTTCATTATCATTAATTCTTTCAAAAATAAAGTTTTCGTAAATGTCCGTATTTAAATCGTAAATTAATTTTATTAAACCAAAATCAATAACTTTTGATAACACTATATTTTTATTTTCAATAGAAACAGTAAGCTTATAGTGATTCGTATTCATTCTTGTAAATGTAAGTCCATCTTTATCAAATACAACCGTTTTTTTTTCCATTTCCATCTAAATAACAATTATAAATAAAAATAAATTATATAACTTAATAGTAAATTGTAAATATACATAAAAATAGTATTGTAAATGTATATAAAAATAGTATTGTAAATATACCTAAACATAAAAATAATGTCCAACAATTTTATAAATGAAGGAAATATATATGATGAAGGAAATACATATGATGAATTAAAAGAATACGCTTTTAATAGATATGATAAATTAGATATACCAAGAGAATGTAATGAATTAATTCCAGATTATTTAATATTAAATATGAGATCAAATAATCCTACTAATATTTTACATGATTATGAAATAATAAAAAGCTTAATGAGACATATAAATTTTTCATTACTAATAAGAAGAGTACATGCCATAAGATTGCCATTTTTATTTTTATTCTCTTATTCTACACCAACTCAAAATAGAATTATTGGAAATAAAATTTATATTAAATTGCCGATGAATTTTTTATTCCAAACAAAAATTCCTATAATACATGGCGTTCAAGCAATTATAGAACATTCAAACGAATTGTCAAATTATATATTGTCATACAGTTTGATATGTAATAATTCATATTACGGATATAGCTCACCAAACAATTCTTGTAAATTACAGCAAATAAATTCACTTTATATAGAAAATGTTAGAGAGATAAATATATCTTTAATACACTTTGATGGATTTACAAAAGGATTTTTTATAAACTGTGATGTTGATTCATTAAATGAAATTAAGTTTTTAATAGATGGCATAGAAAGAATAAATTACCATAGGTTTTATATTGATGAATATTGTACAAGAATAAATCCAAGAATGTTATATATTCCAATTAGCGCAAATAACACATTACATACTTTATTTAATTTTACAGGAGCATTAAATATATCAAACTTACATAATTCTAATTCTAGAATACAGTTGCGATTTAATGCGTCACAGAATTATATAGGAATTCATAATTTATACGAAAATAACATAACTTATTCTTCTGGTGGCGTGGGGTTAGATAATGTAAGAAGAATTGGTCTTATTTGGATGACAGCCGTCGAGATACTAGAGTCAAATAGATCCGATATTGGAAACATAATAAATGATTTATCAAATAATGTAGTTTTTTCAAATAATGTAATTTCTAAACACATTGGTCAAGATGAAGATAATATTTGTCTTATAAATCATGAACCAATAAGAGAAAATGAAAAATATATGGAATGTACAAGCTGTAATAAAAAATATTTTGAAGTTGCTATAAAACATTGGTTAAATATGAGAGAAATAAATAATAGGACTTGTCCAAATTGTAGATGTCAATGGACTGATTTCAACACCTATTTGAATACACCGCACGACGTAATATAATATTCTAAAATCATACAAAATACAATATTCCTAACTTATAGTCAAATTTCCAGTAAGATTATTTGATAATAAATAAGTTTGAAAATGTTCATGTTGATTTAAGTGTATAGCTGCTAACATTCCATTATTTGAAGCTACATATTGTTTGACATTATTAACTGTTAATATTTTAATATTGCTTATATATTTAAAATATATATTTCTAACCATAGTAATTGCGTCTGCCGCAGTTAGACAGCTAGATATATTAATATTAAGAGTTTGATTTGTTTGGTTAATATACAAATTATATATACCTTTTTTTGAATAAAAACAATGATATATACTATACCATCTTAATTGATTGTCAAATTTATATAAATTGTTTGAATTATTAAAATATTTTGTTGATTTTAGTTTAGTAATTGATTCTTTCATTAATTGTCCAATATGTTTAACTTCTGCCATATATATATAATATAAAATAATTATGTATGATTTTATTTAGTTTATTGTTGTATTAAGCTGGTACAGGTACAGGTTCAGGTTCAGGCTCTGGAGGAGCCTCAATAATTGGTGCTAAAACAGAGCCTGACATAGAAAACGATAAATTCTCATTTAGTGGAATAATAGTTGTTCCTACACTAAATGATACATCAATAACAAAATTTACAAAACCGGCTCCTTCTATAGGTGTTAGACAAAATAATATACTTGGTACAATGCTAAATGTACATTCGAAATTAGTTACGGTAGATGGTAATATACTTGGGAATGAAAATGTTTGTATAACTGAAGCATCTGGAATAACATATACAGCACTTAGTTGTCCAGCAGAGTTAGCTTCAAACACAATTGTTTGTGATATATCCATAGGAATATTAAACGATATTGTTCCAAATGTACAATTTATATTGATTGAATCTAAGTTTATCGACATTGTTGATACTGATACTAGTGAACCTGTTATAGCAGGCGGTATTACAACTTCAATCGAACTAGAAATAGTCATTGTACAATTTCCAGTTACACTAAATGCTAAACTTGGTAATACCGGAAATGGTGGAATTTGTATTTGAATTGGAGGAACACATACAGTTGTAGATGCTGTGTAAGGAATCGAAATTAATTCTACGATACCACAAGTAGTACAATTACATGGATATGGTATCCCATACCATGTGCATGTGTTGCAATATCCCGCTGGAAAACAAACAGATTGCTGTTTAAATTTTAAAATATCTACATTAACACATACCCCCGGAATAGTTGTCGTTATTGGTATGTGAAGTAACGGTGGATTTAAAGTACAAGATGCGTTAAATGATGAATTTATTGTATAAATTTTATCACTTATACCAATAGGGATAAAAGTTATAAGACTTTCACAAGACATATTTATATATGTAATTATATATTTTTTATATTTTAACTATAATTATATATATAATCTGTAATTATTCCAGATGGTTGTATTGTTGAAACGGTTAATGTAAAAGGTTTACGTTGCATATAATTATTAACGTTTATAATAATAATTCCAGTAAAAACATTATATGTGTATGTAATAATATAGTTTGGATTAGGATCTATAGTTATAGATTGTATTGTATTATTAGTATTAGTTAAAGTAGTAGATAAAGTTATGTTATTATTTGATGCGGTATATGTAGCTAAAAAATGTTGTCGCAAATTGTAATAAGAATTTGGAAATGGCAAAGATTGATTAAAAATAATAGGAGGTACTGGTACTGGTAAAGGTTCAGGAGGCGCACATCCATTAGCATTACAAAAATGCTTAATTCTGGATGAGAATCTATAATTTTCTGTATAAGAACTTCCTAATTTCGCACGTCTATACATAGGAAATATCATTATATAATATTATTATATTATTATTATATTATATTATTATATTATTATAAAACAATATAAATAAAAAAAAATAGGTATGAATATGTGTTCAATAAATCATGATTTAAAAGCAATATATATACATATACCAAAAAATGGTGGTTCACATGTTCAAAATATATTAGATAATTGTTATGGATTTAAAACCATTTTTTTTACAAGAAACGATCATACAGAATTTAATGGTGAATTCTCTAAATATGACCATAAGGGGTGTGAAAAACGTATGGGGTTTGTAAATACTAGAACAAAAGGAATATTAAATTATTATATTACTTCTGACCAACATGCTAAAATGGCAAATATTACAATGGATCAATGGGACAGTTATTTCAAATTTTCTTTTGTAAGAAATCCTTATGATAAAATTATTTCAGCATGGCAATTTATGAATAAAATTAGAAGTATAGATATGTCATTAATAGACTTTTTAAATAGTAAAAACGAATGTGATAATTCTATATATTCGCATGCTTTTATACCTCAATATATTCATTTATTGGATGGAAAAGATGAATTAAAAATTAATTATATAGGTGATTTTTATAATTTAAATGAAGAAATAATAAATGTATTAAAAATTATAGGAGTAAAAAAAATAACTCATAGTGAATATATTGATAATAATATTAAAATAAATAAAACTACAGAAGAAAATTATATCAACTATTACAATGAAGAAATGTTAGAAATAGTAAATTTACATTTTGATGTAGATTTTAAAACATTTAATTATAAAAAATGTATTACATTAGATGAATTAAATGAAGATAGTAAAAAATATTATACATCTAGGCTTGAATTTAACGAAAAAAACGCAGCTATATTACAATTATTAAATGAAGAAAATTTAATAGAAAAAAATAAAAGTAAAAAGGTAGATAAGATAATGCAAATTAACAAAAATAAAAAATTTATAGATTTTTTCAATAAAAATAACATAGGAAATGATATTATTATTTCTAATTTTTTTAAATGTGTAAATGATTTAATAAATAACCCTAACCCGCCAGATAGTAACATTTTACCTGATGATTGCTAATACATTACGAAATAATATTTCATTTTATATTTATATTTATATGTAAAATGAAATATAAAATTATAAATATATTTAAGAATAATTAACGGCAGACAATTTATAATCAGGACTTTTATGTTTCATATAATAAATAGATAAAAATTATATTAAGCGTGACATTTTAGATCTTCAAGAGTGTAAATATATAAAATACCATTACATACGTTATCTATTTGTTATCTATTTGTTACTTGTTTTAAACCAGACCAAAATACATCTTGGTTTTTTTGTATTTTTTCAGATTGTCGCGCATAATAAAACGCCAACGCAGAACTTTCTTCATCTTTTTGTTTATTTTGTTGGTATAATTGCCTCATAGACTCTTCTTTATCGATTGGTTTAGTATTAGATGTTTCTCTGTGACGTTTATATTCATCAATACTCTTAAATTTTGGTATTTTATTAAAATCATTTTCTGTAACTGGAATAACCGACTCAGCATAAGCTTGTCTTAAATCAGTATAACCCATTCCTTCATTACTAAAGAGAGAACCAGATGTAAAATTACTATTATAATCCATTAAAGCAGAACTGCTAACTGAAGAAGCGTTATAATCAGTAACACCTGTATAAGTAGTTAAACTCTGAACATGTTTTTTATGTTTTTCCATTTCAATACCCATATTAGATTTAGATACATTAGGTGTAACAACGATATCTTCGTCTGATTTTAGCCAATTACCATAACCAGTCTCATTATCATCTAATTTATGTTTTTCAAATTGCGTATTAAACCAGTTATTAAAATTTTTAGGATTTTTTAAAGCTTTATCATTTTCAAACATTTTGTCTAAAACCGCTCCATTAGTTGTATCAAAATATTCATTTGTGTCGGAAACCTTTTTAGTAGTTTTATTTTGGAATTCATAAATGCTATGTATCTTTTTATATGCTGCTGAAAAAAATAAAAAATATTTTGGTTCTAACTGAGATTTATCTGGATGCGTTTTAAGCGCAACCTTCTTACATTCTTTCATAATATCTTCAGAAATGTTGGTATTTTTAAGACCAAATAGTTTAAACAATTCTTCTCTAGAATAACTATCAATGTTTAAATCTAGTCTTTCATATGATTTCTTATCATATTTTATAGTTTCGTCATTTCTCTCTTCATTGTAACTACTAAATGGATTTAATCCAGAAAAAGGATCATCGATGTATTCATTTTCACTTTTTGCTATTCTAATACCAGTTGATTTATTTTGACTTTTTAATTTATTATAAAATTCGGTTTGATCATTTGCGGTAGTGTTTACATAATTATCACATGATTGCAAATAGTCGTGATCGTGTATTTTAATTCCACCTTTTGTACAAGTTTTTAAACAAGTTTTTGAAGATTTATAATGTAATTTTTTAGTATTATTCATTGTAAATATATATATATAACATTTAAATGGTAATTAAATGGTAATTAAATGTACATTCAAATAATTAAATGGTATTATTTTATTTTTTGTCGGTGTAATGTAAATGACCTCATTAAGAATTGACTTAGTTTTTTCTTATTGGATATATACGTGGTATTTATTATATGCTTGTAAAATTATTAGTTATAGTCCAAAATTTCCTCTGATATTAGGATTAATCGATAACATTGTTATGTTATTTCTCATGATTTATTATAGTTCAAGTAAGAAAACAATTAGTTTCTTTATTATAATAAACACATTAATCAAAATAGTTCCGCTTTATTATTTAAGAAATGAAGAAATCAGATTAAACGATATATATTTTACATGTATATTATTTGTTATATTTATATTATGGCTTCATATTAATAGACAAAGCTTAATAGGAAATTTAAAATTAATACATGATTCATTATTGTATAATAAAAATAAAACACCTTTTATGGCTTTTTGGAGTAAATTAGAAAAAAATTTTAAAAACTTGTAGATAAATCAAAAATAAATAAATAATAAATAAAATATACTACTACATTAAAGTAAATGAACCAATACGCAAATATTAAACAAAATAAATTAAACCCAAACACTTATTTGTATCCAAGTCAAATACATTCATATTCTATTTATACATATGGATCAGTTCCATATAGTTCATACAATCATATGAGTAAATATATACAACCATCTTTACAACCATCTTTACAACCATCTTTACAACCATCTGAAAATATTTTTATGCCATCTATTTCTCCAACAAGAGTAGAACCTAATTTATCAACAAATGAAACACAAATTATAATTATAACTGTTATAACTACCAGCTCAGTATTATTTTTTATATTTTTTTTATGGTATAGAAGATATTATGTAAGATATACAAAACTAAGGCAAGAATTTATAGAGGAGTTTGGTATTGATATAAGTAGATGTAAAGATTTTTAAAGATTCTTAAAATATATTAAATCGTTTAATCTTGATTACGTTTAATTTTATCACGTATTAACATAAGATCGTCAAATACAACTGGTGGAGATCCGCGAATATAATGTGTTAACTTTGCATCATTTGTAGCCAATAAAAGACGCTTAAGGTCTTCATTTTGTGTAAACTTCGCGTATTGCGCCGCATACATTTCTAATTTATGTCTCTTTCCAAAAAAATCAGGATCTAATGTAACCTCAATAGGTCTAAGAAGTTGTCCTTTTAATTTGCCGCTTTTACCTCCTGCAGCTTTAGCTAACAACGGATCTTTAGATAAGTCTGTTCCTGAGTCAAGAGAGAAACTTAAATAGAATTCCTGATGAGACTTTTTAAATTTAGATGCTTGATAATAATGTTCAACTGATGCCCATTGATGATTATCTAATGTAAATGGGATTATTTCTCCTTCTGGTTTTTTTGAAACCCATAAATTAGAAAGTTTCTTACGCCATTCTGGTATAGTTGCTAATTCTGAATATTCTTTTAGCCTATCATTTGATATTTTCTCTCCAGATCCTTTTCCAGGAAGAGATTTATTACCCGATTTTGAATAAAATAAGAAGACGACTGTGTCATCATATAATCCTCTTATCTTACTTTCGCTTAGATCATCATATTCAACCTCTTTAACTTGCTTCTTTAATCCATTTTTAAATTTTTGAAAATCAGGAATAATAGCAAATGGTCCAGCATTTGTTTCTAAGCATTTATCGGCAACCATTTTTTTAATATCATATGGCATTTCAGAAAACTTAAATATCATCTTTTTTTTGTAACCAATCAACTTATAATGATTACCTGTATGATCAACAATTATATAAAATTCAGGATTAAATACCCCTTTATTTTCTAAAATGCTATCATTTAATTGACCGCAATTTAAAACATTTTTGGTATCACCGCTATTATAAGCTTCACTGGATAAAATAACAAACTTAATGTTTAATACTCTCTCTAATGTTGATATAGCCCATGTATCAGCCCAAAACTCGCACCTTTTAATTTTACTTTTAAATTTTTCAAGAACATCAACTCCTTTCATAAATTTATATTCTTGTAAAATACGAGATGTTATTTTTTTCTCTTCGATGATTCTATCATGTTCCTTTTTTACCTTCTTAGCCTCTTCTGAAATAATTTTTTGTTCATTGCGGTCGATTGTACTAGCAAACCTCTGTTTCAACATTAAATATTCACTCTCTAATTCTTTACTTTTGTTTGTATCTGTTATGAGTGAAACATTATACATATCATACTGTTCTTTATATCCTTCAAATATTTTATCATCTGCTTCATCTGACAATTTTTTTCTTAATTTATTAACAGAGGTTTGTTGAGCAATACTAGAAAAAGCGTCGCGAACAGTAGCAAACAAACAATCGCCGCCGCCTTCATTGTCAATAATATTATAATTAGGATTCATCATATATTTTTCAATCCATGTATCTGCTGGCGACTGATGATATTTTTCTCTGTAGTCTTTAGCTTGTTTATGACTTTCTTCTTTTAGTTGAGGAGGAATAGGAACCCCCTTTGTCAAAATAAAAGTATCTTTTCTCTCTTCTGGTATTTCATAATATTCATTATATTTTGATTCTTCTTCCTTTTCATTTTCATCCTTTTCATCTTCAGAATCAGTAATTTCTCCCTTTTTTTTAGATCCTTCAACTCTTCTAAGTGGAACATCTGGTTCTAATCTTAACTTATTGAGCAATTCTTTTGTAGCAAAAGAATATATTAATGGTTCATTTAATTTCTCAACATCCAAATTAGTGTAATCGTCCAAATAACTTAAATAATCAGACGCTTTTATTTCATATAACCCAATTTGAATGACTTTATTATTATGTTTAACTAAATAAATCGGAAAATAAAGCACATTTTTTTCTTCAAACGTATTTTTAGCATTTCCTACAGCAATTATTACATCAACATCTTTTATTTCTAATTGATATAGATTAGCCTCCATTTTTATATCACCAGAATCAACACTTTTTAATTCTGGATAACTAATATCACCATCTATTTTTGATAATACCATATAATTTATTAAAAGATTTTATATTTAATACAAAATTAAATATAAAAATATTACCATAATACATATTTCTTCATAAATTTATCATTTTTTAGTTCATTAATATAAAACCACATATTTTGTCTTCTGAAAACAATAGCTGAATTATTTGGATTTGTTTCAAAAACTACTAAAAAATTGATTATTTGTTCTTTGTTACATTTATTCGATTTTAACTCTTTTGCTAATCCATAATATTCACAAATTACAAATAATTCTTTTATTGTAAAATTCTCGTGGTAATTAATAATTTGAGGTAATAAATCATCGTTTAGTATTTGATTATTTTCCAAATAATTAAACATTTGTGATAAATCTAATTCAGTTTCATTTAATAATATGTCTTCTTCTATTACTGAAAATGAAATATTGTTATTTGTATATGACATTAATTACATACAAATGTAATATTTAAATATTAAAAAAATGTATTATATATTTAAATTTTTAGTATTTTTTAATTTTAGTATTTTTTAATTTTTATTAATTGTTAATGTGCGTTAGATCAATCTCTACATATCAATCATATCCATAAATTTGAATAATGATTTGTTTGTTAAACTGGTATAATCCTTTGTCTTACTTTTGGCAATTTTAATAATAACTTCACTAATAGTTAAACCGCCAATTTTTTCATAATCTTCACCCTTATCATTTTCATATAATTCTTTTTTGTAAAGAATAGCCACATTTTCAGCAAGCTCATCTACTTCATTCTTTTTATTATCTTGTGAAATAAAAGTATAAATTTGGGATAATAAGTTTCGTGTAATAAGAATAATTATCTTTTTTGGAATAACACCATTTATCATTAAGTTACTATAGAAAGCACCTAACGACTTTCTGATTTCATTTCTTTTATTTAGTTCACAAAATTTATCATAATTTACATTTGGATCGACATATTCAATGGTGTTAAATAAATCGGTAAATTTTTCTAAATTACTTTCAAATTTTATCCTCATAGTTTCATATTTTGTAGATAAATCAGAATATAAATCAGCATACATCTTTGAATAAAAGCGATTTGTAGACGCAATATCAAATATTATAGAGCTAACACATTCCATATCCTCAGCAGAAATATTCTGATCGTAAATTTTGTCAATAACATCAACAATTTTATTGCGCATATCAATGTAATTTTTATCCGTCATTTTATTTAAATAAGTTTGAATCAGCTTAATTTGTATATCAATGCCAGACTTCTCTTCAATCTTTGTAGCTTGAAAATCTCTAACACCAGTCCAATCTTCATCATTTAAAACCTCCATACCTTTATTACCCTTCCTTTTCTTTCCCATTTCTTTCTGAGCAGTTTCAACTTTTAAAGGATTATCTCTTTTTTGAAAAACAGGAGTTCTGACATAATCTGGAGACCCTACTTGGAGCGCTATATCAGATATACTTTTTAATGTCTCTTCTGGTAAAGAATAATCAAATCCGTGGAAAATAAGGTCATTAACATTTTCGAGAGTATATCTTAAAGTTTTCGCTGTCATTATTAGGTATGCTATAAGAATATAATTTATATTTATATCAATTTTTTTAAATATAATAATAATAATTTAAAATACACTTAAATAGATGTATTAATAATATAGTATAATTATGAATACAACAGAAGAGCACTTTAATGATACACCTGAAGAAGAAATATTTGATTCTTCATATGAAATACAAAGTTGGGATGACTTAGAAATAGATCCAAAAATTTTAAGAGGCATTTTTGCATATGGGTTTGAAAAACCTAGTCCGATTCAGCAAAAGGCAATTAAACCTTTAATAATGGGAAAGGATATCATTGCTCAAGCGCAATCTGGAACAGGTAAAACAGCTACATTTACTATTGGAACATTAGCAAATGTAAATACTAGTCTCAATGAAACACAAGCATTAATTCTATCTCCTACAAGAGAACTAACAGTACAAACAGCAAAGGTTTTTACTAGTATCGGAGAGATGATGACTGGATTGCGTGTCCAAACATTATTTGGCGGTTCTCTTGTTGAAGACGTAAGTGTATTTTCAAATAAAAATATACCGCATGTTATTTGTGGTTGTCCTGGCCGTGTCTTTGATATGATGCGAAGAGATAAAATATCCGCTACAACTATTAAAATAGTGATTCTTGATGAAGCTGATGAAATGTTATCATCTGGGTTCAAAGAACAAGTGTATAATATTTTTCAATATTTTAATAATAATATTCAAGTTGCGTTATTTAGTGCTACTTTACCTGAAAGCGTGTTTCCTATTATAACCAAAATTATGCGAAATCCTGTAAGAATTAGTGTTAAACGTGAGATGTTAACTCTTGAAGGCATTCGTCAATTATATATTGCGGTTGATGATGATAGACAAAAATATATTACATTAAAATCATTGTTTTCTTTTTTATCTGTTTCTCAATGTATTATTTATTGTAATAGTATTAAACGCGTGTCTGATTTATATGACGCAATGAAGGAAGATGAATTTCCAGTTTGTTGTATTCATAGTAATATGGATAAGGTTGCAAGAGATAATGCGTTTAGTGACTTTAAAAGTGGTAAATCGCGTGTTATGATTTCTTCAAATGTCACTGCTCGAGGAATTGATATTCAGCAAGTTAATATTGTTATTAATTTTGATCTTCCAAAGTGCGTACATACTTATCTTCATAGAATTGGCAGAAGTGGTAGATGGGGAAGAAAAGGGGTTGGGATTAATTTTATTACTAGACGAGATGTTATGAAAATTAAAGAAATTGAAGCTCATTATAATTGCCAAATTTCTGAGATGCCATCTGATTTAGCCTTTTTACAAAGTATGTAATAAATAATAATAAATAAATAATAAAAATAATAATAAATAAATAATATAAACTTGTGCGTAAAATAAATTTATTATATTTCTAGTAAAAATATAATGAATGAAACTATAAATAAAGACAAAAATAAAGATACAAATAAAGATACAAGTAAGATAAATGAAATAAATGATTTTTTTAAAATTCCAATTTACTATAATTCAGATAAGATTGAGTTAAAAAAGAATATTATTTCTGATTTAGAGTTAGTTTCAACAGTCGATCAATCTTGTAATTCAATTTATACATATTACTTTAATAATGACAATGTAATTTCTAAAAAACTTAATGAGCAAATAGCCAAGTATTATACAACGGATACCACTTTTTTAAAGGATAGTCAAACGCTTTTAAAAGAATATAAGAAGATTGACAAAAAATATACAGATGAGGTTCCCAATTATAAAAACATACTTGAAATATGGAATGAATTAAAAGTTGAAGCTGGTTTCAAAGAAAAATATTATTTTATCGACTGGGAAATTCTAGAATTTTTAAATAAATCTGAATTCTTTTTACAATTTATGAGTATATATAATTTATTTTCTCCAATTTTCTCTCTATTAGTTCCAATCATAATATTAATAATTCCATTTTTTGTCATAAAAGCAAAAGGACTTGATATTACGATTAATGAATACATTGAAGTATTAAAATCCGTAGCACAGCATAACGCAATTGGTAAATTATTTACAGTTAATTTTTCAGAAATAAATGTTCAAGAAAGAATGTATATATTAATATCATCTGCTTTTTATTTATTTTCAATCTATCAAAATGTAATGATATGTATTAGATTTCATAAAAATATGATTACTATTCATAATCATTTTAAAGAAATTAAATTATATTTGGATAAAACTATATTATCAATGGAAAATTATTTATTTTATTCATCTGAATTGACCTCCCAAAAAGAGTTTAATTGTAGTCTTAGAGAGAAATTAACTACTCTCAAAATAATTTACAATAAATTATTAAATATTTCTAATTATAGTTTTTATAATGTCAATAAATTCAAAGAAATTGGACATATATTGAAATACTTTTATGAATTACATAATGATAAGATATATGAAGATGCTATAATGTATTCATTTGGCTTCAATGGTTATATAGATTGTATTGAAGGATTAATAAATAATATCGAAGAAAGAAAAATTAATTTTTCGGTGTTTATTAATAACAATAAAAAAACTGTAATAAATAATAATTATTATGCTTGTTTAAAGAATAGCAATCCTGTAAAAAATACTATTAAATTTAAAAAAAATATTATTATTACTGGACCAAACGCATCTGGCAAAACAACTATTTTAAAATCAACGCTTATTAATATAATTTTTACACAGCAATTTGGATGCGGCTTTTATGATTCAGCTAAACTGGCGCCATTTAAACATATTCATTGTTATCTAAATATTCCTGATACATCTGGAAGAGATAGTTTATTTCAAGCGGAAGCTCGCAGATGTAAAGAAATATTAGACCTTGTAAGAGATCATACAAAAGAAACACATTTTTGCGCATTTGATGAATTATATTCAGGCACAAATCCAGAAGAAGCCGAACTAAGTGCTACAGCATTTATGAAGTACTTAATTAAATATAAACAAGTGTCGTGTTTATTAACAACCCATTTTGTCAAAGTATGTAAAAATTTAAATACAAATAAAAATATAACCAACTGTAATATGGTTACTGAAAAAATAAATAATATGCTTAAATATACTTATAAATTAGACATCGGAATATCTGAAGTAAAAGGAGGAATTAATATATTAACGGATATGAATTATCCAAAAGAAATAATAGATGACACTATTATACAAGACAATACAAACTAGGTTATATTTATTTTAATTTTTATTTATTTTAATTTTTATTTATTTTAATTTTTATTTATTTTAATTTTTATTTATTTTAATTTTTATTTATTTTAATTTTTATTTATTTTTAATTCGTTAGTTAAATAATTAATTTATATCTTCTTTTTGTAATAACATGTCTTCCTTTTCTGATTTATTTAATCCAACATTTTTAATGTTTTTGGGAATATTAGTATTGACAATAGCTCTTTTAGTTGTATATTTTGAAAGTAAAATGAGAGATCAAAATCATAAAATTTCTTCAATGTTAAGCCTTGTTTCTTCTTTAGCTGAAGAATTAAATGGCCTTAAGTTTGGATTAAACCATCTAGCATTAAGAGGCGGTTCTGAGAGCATGATGTCTCCTCCTATTTTTAATAACCAGTCTTTAGGACAAAACAAAATAGTTGTAAATCAAGATTATCAAAATAAATTAATTGAGGTTTCAGATAACGACAGCGATAATAGCAATGACAGCGATAATAGTGAGGATAGTGATGAATTATCTGACGCTGATGACAGCGATGAATCTTCTACTTCTTCGGATCTAAATGAAATATTAATCGATAATAGTCACATTAAAATTCTAAAATTAAATACAAACGACATGTTATTTGACAATGAAAATAATCACTTAGACATAAATGATATAGATGATATAAATGATTTAGATGATTTAGATGATTTAGATGATATAGATGATTTAGATGAATTGTCTGATTCTCATTCAGAAAGTTTTCAATTAAGCAGCGAATATGACAGAGACCTATTATTACAATATAATCACTTAGAAGAAGCAGATGAAGCAGAAGAAGCAGATGAAGCTGAAGAAGTAGAAGAAAAAAAAGAAACTAACCAGTTAATATCTTCCTCAGATTTAAAAAAGATAAATATTAATTTAGAAGAACATACAGAAAATGTAGATTATAAGAAATTTGCCTTACCTAAATTAAGAAGCATTGTATCTGAAAAAGGATTGTCTAATGATCCATCAAAATTAAAAAAACATGAATTACTTAAATTGATTGGAGTCGAATAAAAAAATTATTATAATTATAAAATATATAAATGAGCTGGGGAACATGCTATAGCGGATCTAATAATATTCATTTTAATTTTCCTCCTCTTATGTCAGATGGTAGAAATCATTCATCTTGGCAACCCGATGCGGTAATTAATCAACGAATTCAAAAACAAGAAGGAATTCAATCTAATTGGCAATATCGTCAATATTTACAGCACAATGGCATTCAAATTATGAATTATAATAATTTGGAAGCATGTAATGATTTAGGGTTGGATCCACACGTTCAAACAGGAAAAACGCCCTCTAGTAATGTCCCGTATAAATTTAAATCAACATTTGATACTAGTAAACCTGGATTTGGTTACTGTAATAGCGATTTAAAAAACCCATATATTAGTAGAGAACAATTAAATGCTAGAATGGTAGCTCCTTCTATCAATCCAGCTAACTTTCAAAAATAAATTTAATAGTAGTAATTAGTAATTAGTAATTAATAATTAGTAATTAATAATTAATAATTAATAATTAATAATTAGTAAACGATATAATAATAAGGTTAAATAGTTTAATATTATATGAAAATAATTTCTGTAGATGTGGGAATAAAAAACTTGGCTTTTTGTCTTTTTAAAAAACCTGATACAAATACAGATACAAATACAGATACAAATACAGACTTGTCACATTTTAAAATTACAAAATGGGATACAGTAAATATTTCTGAACAAGAAAGTTTACAATGTGGATTTGTTGATAAAACTAATACATGTAATAAACCAGCTAAATTTAAAAAAGAGGATGTTTGTTTTTGCTTGAAACATTCAAAAAAACAACAGTTTCAAATCCCTACATCAGAAACAAAATCATCTTTTATTAAAAAACAAAAAATACAACAGTTATATGAGATTGCTACTAATTATGGTATTAACTATGATAGTAAGATTAAAAAGGCTGAGTTGTCTACTTTAATTAATGAACACATATCCAAAGTTTATTTTCACCCAATTGAAACAATACATGCTTCTGATGTTAAATTATTTAATATTGGATTAAACCTTAAATATCATTTTGATGCTTTATTTTTAGAAGAAGGTGATATTGATTATGTTATTATTGAAAATCAAATTAGTCCTATAGCTACTAGAATGAAAACAATACAAGGAATGATTGTACAATATTTTGTAATGTGTCAAAATAAAGTAGACAATGTCGAATTTATTTCTGCTACTAATAAACTTAAAGACTGTAATGTTGCTGGAAAAACTACATATAGTGATAGAAAAAAATTAGGCATTGCAAAGTGTTTAGACACTATTTCAACCGATTTTAGATTCAATGAACATATTGATTATTTTAATTTACATAAAAAAAAAGATGATTTATCTGATTCTTTTTTACAAGGGCTATGGTTTATAAATGACAAAAAACTGTAACATGTTTTTTTAATTTTAAATATATTTAAAAATTTATATTTAAAATTATATAAAAATAAAATTATATAAAAATAAAATTATATAAAAATAAAATTATATAAAAATTATATATATTTAAATTCGTATTACTTAAAATTAAATGTTCTAATTAATTAATAATAATGGCTGACATGATTGAACTTTCTGATCTGGATTTTAATAATGATAATTTTGGTGGAGGATGGGACAAAAAATCTACTAATTTTGGAGGTGGACTAGAACTTTTAATGAATGATAAAATTAAAGACAATTCCAGACCTTCTAGTGATATAGATTTAGAAGACTTGAATAATTTAGAAAATGAATTAAATGATTTAGTTGAAGATATTCCTATTAATAGTTTTAAGCCAAAGTCGGATTTTTTTGGATCACCTAATTCATCTTTTGATGATAGACCATCTGTTAGATTTGACAAAAATCCTATTGGTGAATTTACTGCTAAAACCGAAACGGATAATAAAACATGGGATGGTTATGGAAAATTTAATAATATTCCTATGAATCCAGATAAAGCTGTTCCAACTGAACCTAAATTGTCTAAAGATGATTTACTAAGAGAGAAGTTTAAGTATTTAAGAAAGCTTGAGGCTCTAGAAAAAAAGGGAGTTGAATTATCAAAAAAATATACGATGGATTCTCCTCTTCAAGAAATGCAAGGTGAATATGAAACAATTATGGAAGAAAAAACCAAACTTAACTCTGTCAAATTTCAAGGCAATATGCTTATGGCCGCTATCAATGGCATCGAATATTTAAATGGAAAGTTTGATCCTTTTGATATTAAATTAGATGGTTGGAGTGAGCAAATAAATGAAAATATAAATGATTATGACGACATTTTTAATGAATTATTTGAAAAATATAAAAGTAAAGCATCTATGGCGCCAGAGTTGAAGCTATTATTCCAACTAGGTGGAAGCGCAATGATGGTTCATATGACAAATACTATGTTTAAATCCGCCATGCCAGGTATGGATGACATCTTGAGACAAAACCCCGACTTAATGCGTTCATTCCAAAGTGCGGCTGTTAATTCTATGTCTCAATCTAGTCCTGGATTCTCTGGGTTTATGAATAATATAATGAGTCCTGAACCTCCTGTTTCACATGGCATGAGACCTCCACCGCCATTGGCTACTCAAGGTCCTAATTCTATTCCTCCTCCAAACGGAAGACCGGGTAATAATAACTATTCGAATTTAAGTCGTAGCTCTTATGGAGGGCTAGATGATGGAATTAGTCTTAAAGAGAATTTCGAAAGACCTGATTACCAAGATAGAACTAGCAAAAGACAACCTCCTCGTGCGGATATGAAAGGGCCTAGTGATATTTCAGACATTTTATCTGGATTAAAAACTAAAACTATTAATATTCAAGAACCACAATCACAATCTTTAAATGATAGTAGTACTATTAGTATTAGCGACTTAAAAGAGCTACAAGGTGATGGAAATATGCCAAAGCGTAGTCGTCGCAAAAAATCAGCGAGCAATACTATCAGTTTGGACATTTAATCTTTACTATAATTTATAATAACCATATATTTTATAATGGGATACACAAGTTCTCAATCAGAACTCGCTAGTTACATTTGCCAACAAATTATTATATTTAATACAAACGCACCTTTGGGGCCTTCCAATACATTTATTAGAGATTTGATAACTGCTTTCGGTCTTCAACAAGTATATGATTCTATTTTGGCTTCTGGAAAATTAGAAGATAGTATTAATACTGGCGGCAGTCAAAATATGACTAGTTTACTTACTGGTTCTCTAGGATATTCACTCGATAGATTATTGTTGTGCGTAGATTCAACTTACTATAATACACATTCAGATGTTATTTCTATATTTATGGGATTTAATTCTTTTGTATTTGGTGCTGCTGGTAGCCCAAATGAAGATTTAATTATTTCATTAGGACCTAAACAATATCCTACTTTAGCATCATTTATTGCTGCGGTGATTAATGCTCAAGACTATGTACTAAATGTTGCTCCTGCCTCTTCAGTAAAAAGTAATATAAATGTAGTAGGTACAGTAATTAACTGTGTGGATTTAGCAGACATTACTCAATGGACATTTATGTCAAACAACAGTTCTTCAGGAGTTTTTGATGTTGATTTACAACAAATAGTAACATTGTATTATTGCAATGCTTCAAATGAGGTTATTACTACCGCTATATTAAATAGTGGTGGAGTAGCACCTTTCACAAATAGTAGATATATTTCCAATTCTGATATTTTATCTCAATTTAAAAATTATTTTGCTGCTGGTAATAATATTCCTACACCTGTTGCTCGTCCAACACAGCTTATTACTACTACTGCTAGTACTACTCCTCTAGCTGTTCCAATTCAATCCGCATCTACAGTTATTTCCAGTTCGATTATAAGCACTTATAACAATTCATTATCTAGAGGTACAACAATAACCGCAGGCAGTGGGTGGATGGATGTTATTGAAGAATCATATTCTTATGGGTTTGCGCTTTCACTCCAAAAATATATGGCAATTACTATAAATAAAACAGTCGATAAGTATTATAGCGCAGGATTTTCTTGGCAAGAATTAATTTTTAACAATATTCAATTATCTTTAATAAAATCTGTATATAGCATTACTCCTTCAATGGTATGGACTTTTGTTGGACAAACTGACTTAACTGGACTAGCGATTAATAATGGATCTGGTGCTGTAAGTCAAATTCCAAATGTAATAAATGATATACAATTACAGGCTGTTTTTGCAGGTTCTGGTCCTTATTCTACTAATTTTGTTCAAATATTCGTGCTTTATAAACTCGGGTATGATGCTCCATCGCTTCTTGTTGTTGGCGGATCTGTTCAAACTGAATTAATAAATAGCGCAAATACTGGACCTATTCGACCTGGTGAATCATGTCCAGCAGCTCAAGATTTTGATCTTATTTATTCCGGATATATAGCTTCTTTGCCTTTACTTAATCGTTTATGTTTTTTAGATACTGTAAGCTTAAATAGAAACCCTAGAAATGAATTGTTATTAACTACTGATACCGCAGATGATATATTTACTACATTATTTGAATTTAGTGGTCTAGGTAAGCTATTTACTTCTGCGAATACTTTAGCTCCTATTACTGTTTCTTCTATAGGTCTACCTCTTGACATATCAGTTCCTGACAAAAACACTTTATTAGCCGATTCTTTTATTATAGAAGTGATTAATTTAATGTCTTCGACTAATATCGCTAATACTGTATCTGGACTATTAGGTCCATTAATATATACTATTAATTCATTTATGCCTGATGGTACTACTTGGGATTCTTCTTTTGTTACTATATTAGCGCGCAATTATTATATTGATTCTTCAAATATGGTTCAAACGCGAGGTGTTACTGGAATATCCGGATCTCCCGATTTATATACCAGTTTATCATCTACAAATCGAGAATTAGTTATTAGAAATTTAGCAAATAACAATAATGAATTATATTTAAATGTTGTATTATTAGAATTTGGTACTAATAACCAAAGCGATGCTATTATTTTTGTAGAAAAATTAGTAGATATATATGGGCTAGATGTTATTATGTCTTTATCTCCTGGTGGCTGGTCGAATGATACTAGTCCAGTTATTCTCTTTATGGAAAATTCTTTTATGCCAGGTTACATAAATAATTCTAAAAAAATATTAGATTATTCTATAAATCAGTTGGCACTCGTAAGATATGCTTATAATAATATGGATCCTATTATAGGAGGCAATTATGTTGGCAATGATTCAGCTAGAATATCATTTGTTTCTCTTTGTGTCAGAAGAGGACTAGACGCATCACTATTAGCTAATGTAATTGGATCTACAACTGCTATTAAACTAAATGAAATTCTAAATGCTATGTCTGCCGATGACTCATCTGTTTATCTTGCATACTCTGATATTTTACATTTATTTGCTGTAAAAGATATTATGGATCCTCTTTCTAATTTTCCAGACATAGTTTCCGCTAATGGTATGGCGATTTCATCAGGATTTGCTGGTGGCGCTGTTTCAGCAGCTTCTGCCTTAGTTGGTGTAAATGGATTTGTTGGTATACCAACAGGAAATGCGGATACATTCTGGTTTTTGTGTTTTACTTCACTACTAGACATTACTGCTTTTGCTCAATTAAGTGTTGCCGATCCAGCTACGCTATTGTCATATATTAAAACAGTTCCTTTATTTGATTTTACTACAATGACATTTGTTGCGAATGGATTTCTAGGCAATAGCAAACAATTTATATTTAATCCTTTATTAATTCAACAAGCGTACGAATTATCAAATGAGGAAATTAAACAAGCTATTAGAGACTCTGGAGTTAATGTTACTGAAAGCACCAGCATTGAAGAATAAAAATAAAAAATAAAAATATAAATTAAATATATAAATTAAATATAATCTTTATTACATTTAATTTTTAATTACAATTGCTACCTTGTTGATTCATTTTAGATGTAACTCCATTTATACAGCATCCATATTGTGTTCCAGCACATCCACCAATTGGTTTAGAAAGATAGACATTTCAATAAAAAAATAGGGTTGATATTTTTTCTATGACTAATTTATAATGCCTAGCGATACAATTTCTCAAGCGGATCTTGCGATTATTTTGTGTACACAACTTATTATTGTTAATGCTAATGGTGGTACTGGTCACACCAACGCATTTATTAGAGACTTAATCAGTGCTTTCGGAATTACAACGGTGTATAATTGTATTTACGCAGCAGGAAGCGTAGAAGATTCTGTTAATACTGGCGGTGTTGCTAACGCTACTACCGCTGCTTCTAGTAGTACCGGATTTTTACTTGAAAGATTGTTATTATGTATAGATACTACTTATTTCGCCGCTCATCCTGAGGTTATTTCATCACTAATGGGAATAAAAGGGTTTGTTTATGATGCTAATAATTTGATTACTGGCTTTACTTCAGCAGCTAAATGGCCTGACATTATTAGTTTATTGTCTGCTATTCCTGCTTATGTTGCTGTTGCTAATGCTGCTGGTACTATTGCTGCTAATTGTGTAGATTTATGTGATCTTTCTTTATGGCCTGCCAACTGTATTCCTAATGGTGTAGGAAATCTTGTTACAGATTCTGACTTACAACAAACAATAGCTGCTTATTATTCTACTGCTGTTACTGCGGCTTCTGCTTCTCTTACTACTACTGCTGCTGTTGCTTATGGTGCTGATGCTGCTGCTGCTGCTGCTATTGCTTCTTACAATAACTGGACTGATGCTGCTATTGCTGCTGCTACTACTGGTGTTGCTGCTGGTGCGTTTCTTGCTGGTATTGCTACTTCTCCTGCTACTTTCGTTTATGGTCCTTCTTCTACTACTAATAATACCGCTAATGCTACTACTACTAAAGCTGCTATTGTTACTGCTGCTGCTAATGCTGGTGTTACTAATACTGCTAATAGTCCTTATGCTCTTATTAATGCCGCAATTGCTGCAGAACTATATACTAAAGCTACTGCTACTGGTAATGGTGCTGCTCTTACTGTTGCTGTAGCAAGAACTGCTGTTATAACTGCTATATCCGCTTATTTAAATTCTCCTCCTACTGCTGGTCTTACTGCTGCTCAGTATTCATCAATATCAACCAACCTAGCTGCTGCTGCTGTTGGTACTGCTGCTGCTGTTGCTGTTGCTGTTACTAGTACTACTGCTGCTGGTAGCCCACCACCAACTAATGCCAATGTGGTGACCGCATTTAAAACACTTCTTAGTACTGCTAATGGGTTAACACCTAAAGCTTTTGTTGCTGTTGCTCGTCCAACAACTATCGCTACTATTGGTATTGCGCCAGCTTCATATGCCGCATTACTAGCGGCTCCAGGAGCAATTGCTCAAACAGCATTTGTTTTAGAAAAATTTGGAAAATTGGCTACAAGTAAAAGTGCTGCTAATTATTATGCTGCTGGATTCACGTGGCAAGAAATGCTCTATAATAATATGTTAGTTTCCTCATTAAAATCATCTTATACCGCAATGACTATTTCCTTAGTA
>Ga0209443_1000065_pt1 | contig 63272 bp, 50 predicted proteins | sample LauGreBMM110DCMD_2_FD_187571 | JGI IMG/M metagenome (GOLD analysis project Ga0209443, IMG submission 187571) | Freshwater lake microbial communities from Lake Michigan, USA - Su13.BD.MM110.DCMD (SPAdes) (version 2) | ecosystem: Environmental > Aquatic > Freshwater > Lake | place: Lake Michigan... | reverse complement strand
CTAACCCTGCAACATCGGTATTTACTCTTGATGTCAATTTGGCTAAAGGAACATCGGCTGGAGTACAGGTATATGATATGGCAGGACGATTCATCGAAAAGCTTCAAGTTCAATCAGGACCAACGCAACTAGGAGCGAATTACCCAAGTGGTACTTATATCTTGAAAGTAAGTCAAGGCAAAATCCTAAAATCACTACAAGTGATTAAGAGATAATTGAACGAGAATTCCGTTTTAATATAAATATATTTGATAAAGAATAAATTATTAATTGAAAAATATTTCTTCAACCAAAACAACCTCTAGACCCATATTAATATTTTTGATTTGTACTCTAGTCTTTAATCTGTTAACATCAATTACGTTAAATGCTGCCACAATTCCTGTTAGTTCCATAACTGAATTGAAAAATGCAATCAGTAATTCAAAAGCTGGGGATGTCATCACTCTTGCCGATGGCATATATTTAAATACTTCTTTGACTATTAGTAAGAGCAATATCACGATAAAGGCTACTACTCCAGGCGGTGTTTTTTTAAACGGTACTAATGATATAAATATTAATGGGAATTTTATAGTTTTCAGTGGATTTCAATTTACATCTGGCGATATAGGTCTCAGTACTGTCATTGAAGTTAATGGAAACAATAATGTATTGACCCAGCTAAACTTTAGTGATTATTATGCTCAAAAATATATTACAATTAAAGCAGGAACCCAATACAATGAAATTACCTATTGTAATATAGAAAAAAAGCCGGCTACAGCGGCTATTGGTTGTACAATTCAAATTTCAACATCGCCAACTGTTATTGGCTATCATAAAATAAGATATTGTTCTTTTAAAGATTTTTATGGATTGGGTGGAGATTACGGAAATGAACCTATTCGAATAGGTTTAAGCACCGAAAATTCAAATAAATCTAGAGCCATAGTCGAATATTGCTATTTTAATAATACAGGTCTTGGTGATAGCGAAAGTGTATCCATCAAATGCCAGGAAAATACCATTCGATTTTGCACTTTTACCAATCAGCAAGATGCGATGTTAGTTTTTAGAAATGGAGATAATAATGTGGCTTACAGCAATTTTTTTATTAATGCTGGAGGAATTCGGGTAAAAGAAGCCAATAATGTGTTTTGCTACAATAATTATTTTGAAAATTCGGGTGTGGGAAGCTCTGCGGATGCAGTAACCTATATTTATGATACCACCACTTATCCAGTAGTTTTAAATAACATTAATTTTATTCATAATACTTTTTACAATTGCGGTACTATTGATTTAGGTGGAGTCGGAGCAACGAGTAATACATGGGCTAACAATATTTTTCAAAAGAGTTCCGGAGCTATATTTTCTAATGCTAATTCAGGAACGGCATGGGTCGGAAATATTCGTAAAGGAAGTTTAGGTATAACGATTGCCTCAGGAATTACTAATGTAGACCCGCTTTTGATAACTAATAGCGATGGATATAAAGGTTTGTCTGTTGGCAGTCCTGCAATCGATGCGGCTAGTTCCAGTTATCCTGCCATATTGGATATTCCATTGACTGATGACGACCCGAATCTATTATTTGATACCGGCAGAAAATCAAGACCAGCAACAATTACTTTAAAAGACGTAGGAAGTGATGAATTTACTACAGGAGTAACCACAAATCATCCTTTGCAACTAAGCGAAGTAGGACCCTCTTATTTATTTGTTCCGCTTTCTGTAAATACGAGCGAGCTATCGGGTAATAAATACACCATAGCCATTTTTCCAAATCCTACATCGACTTCTTTTAGTATCGAAAATTCATCAACTATGGGAGAATTGCTTAAAGTTGCTATTTATAATTTGAATGGGCAACTCGTAAAAAAGGACAGTAATTTTCAAAAAAAATCCAGTACTAGCCAAAAAACCCAGTATGATGTTTCGGATTTAAATAATGGGATTTACTTTGTAAAAGTAGCATCTGAATCCGATACGAGAACACTGAAACTAATCATAAAAAGATAAGTTTACATATTCTAATTTTTTCAAAAAAAGTACAACGAAAGTTGGACAATTAAATCCCTAATTTTGTATTTGTAACGAGAGGATTGTTTCTAATTTTGAAAATAGGAATAATTTGATGAACCCCATTAAACCTTTTTAATTAAAAGCATTCTTAAAAGACAGTATTTAAAATTATTAAAAAAAATTACGACAAAACAAATGAAAAAAAGTAACCCAGCATTCTATTTATTGATTATTGCATTCGCAATGGTAATTACGGCTCCAGTTGTGGCGCAGCAAAAAACCAAACCCAATATTCTATTCATTGCCATAGATGATTTAAAACCAATCTTGGGTTGTTATGGTGATAAATTGATTAAAACCCCAAATATGGACCGATTGGCTAAAATGGGAACCGTTTTCATGAATAACTACTGCCAACAAGCGGTTTGTGGGCCAACAAGAGCCAGCATAATGACAGGGAAACGTCCTGATTATACTAAAGTTTGGGATTTGAAAACCAAAATGCGTGACATCAATCCAGATATTTTGAGTTTGCCTCAATATTTAATTTCGCAAGGATATTCTACTCAAGGAATTGGAAAGATTTATGATTCACGTTGTGTTGATAAGCAAATGGATAGCCCTTCTTGGAGCGTACCCTATTATAATTATTCTAAAGCTGAAGAACAATATTATTCAAAAGAAACAGGAATGCCAGTACTTGGAGCCTATCAATTGCCTGTAACAAAAGAATTGGCAAAAAAATATAAAAAAGAAGCTGATGAAAAAGGATTAACCGATAAGGATAAAGAAGAATATGTATCTAATTTATTAAAACCCTCTGTTGAAAGTGCCGATGTTCCTGATAATGCTTATAATGACGGCGCTAATGCATTAAGAGCATTAGAAATATTAGAAAAATTAAAATCTGATCCTAAACCTTTCTTTTTTGCTGTAGGATTCTCTAAACCACATTTGCCATTTGTTTCTCCAAAAAAATATTGGGATTTATACAAAAGAGAAGATATGCCTATAGCGGTTTTTCAAGATGCTCCTAAGAACAGTGTTGAAGTAGCTTTTCATAACTCTGGCGAGCTTAGAGGATATTCAGATATACCACCGCTATTATCTTTTACCGACCAAAAAGAATTTGGTGTTACTTTACCAGTAGATAAACAAAAAGAATTAATTCACGGTTACTATGCCGCAATTTCATATACTGATGCTCAGGTTGGTAAATTATTGGATAAATTAGATGCGTTAGAATTAACCAAAAACACGGTAATTGTTCTTTGGGGTGACCACGGATGGCATTTGGGTGACCACAACATTTGGTGTAAGCACACCAATTTTGAACAAGCAACACGCACTCCAATGATCATTGCTGCTCCTGGAATTGCTGCTACAACTGCTAATGCTTCAACTGAATTTGTCGATATTTTTCCAACATTATGTGACTTGGCAGGAGTCAAAATTCCGGACGTTCTTGACGGGAAAAGTCTTAAGCCTTTAATGGATAAATCAGCTCAATCAGTCAAAGATTTCTCTATTAGTCAGTATCCTCGAAGCGGAACTAAAAGCGAAACCGAGCGTCAAGGATATGCTTCTTCAAAAGTAATGGGCTATTCTTTGAGAGACAAAAGATACCGATATACTATTTGGTTGGGAAATGATTTTAAAAGTACTCAACCTTATAATGAGAATTTAGTTATAGGCACAGAATTGTATGACTATGACAAAGATCCAAATGAAACGATAAATGTTGCTGACGAAGGAACTTACAAAGGAGTTGCTAAGGATTTAAAAGCTAAAATGCTTGCCTTTTTGAAAACACAAGTAAAATAAAAAACTTCTAATAATATATAAATCCTGCAATTAAAAATGGTAAGGACAAAACAACAAAAGACAACGAATTTAATAACGAAAAATGCTATTATAGGTGTCTTCTTGTTACTCGGCTTAGTTGCAAATCCGCAAACAAAGCCAACTTCCCAAAAATCTACAGTTAATAAGGGTGTTGTTAAAAAAAATAGCGCCACTGCCAAAACGTGTTGCACGGCAGCTATTCCTAATAGATTTGGAGTAAAGCCCAGTTCGAAATTCACTGTCCTCAAAGAAGAGCCTAAGCCAAACGTAAAAAATTCAGATGGCATGGTTTGGATTCCTGGCGGAACTTTTAGCATGGGAGGTGACAACAATCAAGCGCGTCAGGATGAATTTCCAAATCATGACGTGAAATTGAATGGTTTTTATATGGATGCTACTGAAGTAACCAATGCGCAATTTGCGCAATTTGTTGCAGAAACGGCCTATATTACTACTGCAGAAAAAGATATTAACTGGGAGGAACTAAAAAAACAATTACCATCAGACACGCCGAAACCGGAAGCCGAAACCTTGAAAGCGGCCTCTCTTGTTTTTGTTCCTACGGAAGGTGAAGTGAGTTTGCAAGATTATAGTCAGTGGTGGAGTTGGACACACGGAGCCAATTGGAAACATCCAAAAGGAATGGAAAGTGATATCGTTGGAAAAGAAAATTTCCCTGTGGTTCATATTAGTTGGGATGATGCAAATGCCTACTGTAAATGGGCAGGAAAACGATTGCCTACAGAAGCCGAATGGGAATATGCCGCAAGAGGCGGTTTAGAGAAAAATGTATATGCTTGGGGAAATGAAAAAGTAGACGAAGGAAAAGAACATTGTAATTATTGGCAAGGAAGTTTTCCTTATAAGAATGATGTTACTGATGGTTTTTTTGGATCAGCTCCAGTAAAAACATTTCAACCTAATGGATATGGATTATACGACATGGCGGGGAATGTTTGGGAGTGGTGTGCAGACAACTATAATAATACGTATTATGATTCTTTCCAAAAAGTTAAAATTGCTCTCAATCCAAAAGGACCTCTAAAAAGTTTTGATCCTGATGAACCATTGGTAGCCAAAAAAGTCATGCGTGGAGGTTCTTTTTTATGTAACGAATCTTATTGCAGCGGCTATCGTGTTTCGGCTAGAATGAGAAGTTCAGCTGATTCTTCTTTGGAGCATTTGGGTTTTAGATGTGTAGCCAATTAAGAATACAACAATGAAAAAGTTCTTTTTATCATTTGTCTTTTTTGTCCTAACGATGCAAATTACTTCAGCGAAATGTTGTGAGTCTTCTTTTTTGGTGTCAAAAGGTGTCAGAAAAATCATTGAACGCGATTCAGTTGCCCTAGACAATGCCTACATGACAGTTATGAGAGATGGTGTGGCTTGTGCTTCAGCCAATACGCCAAATTATGGCACACGGATTATTGTTGCTTTAGAAAAAATTAAATTCAAGAGTAATCGAGGGAATATTAAATTAAAACGGGGTCAAATATCTGTTTTTCCGGAAAATGAATCGTATCAAGTGCCCGAAGGTTCTTTTTTTGAAATCGCTTTAAAAATGAATCATCCGCCATTGACAAAACCATCAGAATGGGTCGAGCCTTTAAAAAATACCATTGTATATGAAGATGCTGAATTCCGGGTTTTTGAAGAACGTTTAAAGCCAGGCGATGTAAGAGCGTTGCACAGTCATGCGCAAAGAGTAGTGGTTCGACTCAATGAAGTACAATTAACTGATCCGCGGTATTCGCCGAACGGAAAACCGGGTACAGGAATTCAGGTTGCTAATACCGTAAAATTTGCGGAACCCATGGTTCATGTAGTCAAAAATTTAGGGAAAATACCCTTGTTTAATATCGTTATAGAATATAAAATTCCCCATTAAAATAGAATTAAGTTTCACATTGTTCAAAAAATAAAATAAATAAGATGTACAAAAAATCATTACTACTTTTGGGCTTTGCTAGTATAGCAATTATCACAGCCTCCTCATTTCAACTTTCAAATTTTGAAAAAAAGGCGATTGTCAAAAACGCTAAAAATCAAAAAGAAAAGAATTCTAAAACAGACATTGTAACCGCTTTGTATGAAAAAACGGGAGGTAAAAAACCCATAATTGCCTCATTATCCGATAAAGGTATTGTATTTCAAAATCACAATAAAGAAAAGGATCCAAGTCCGAAACCAAATATTTTGTTTTTTATTGCCGATGACATGACCTCAATCGATTGTGAACCCTATGGAAACAAAGATGTGCTTACCCCAAACTTAACTAAATTGGCCAAAGAAGGAATGACTTTTGACAATATGAACAATGCTACCGCCATGTGTGGGCCAACGCGCCAGAGTTTGTATACCGGGATTTTTCCGGTGAAAAATGGAAGTTATCCCAATCATGCCCAAGTGTATGATAACATCATCAGTATTGTACAGCATTTCACCAAAATAGGCTACCGTGTGGCACTGATTGGAAAACAACATTATGCGCCAATGGCAAATTTTCCCTTTGAATATTTGGGTGGGAGAAATAGCGATAATGGAAAAGGACAAGACATTGAACTCTTGGATGCTGAAAAATGGATTAAGAAAGACTCTTCTAAACCCTATTTGTTGGTAGTGGCCACAAATCAGCCTCATGGCCCTTGGAATAGAGGGAATCCAAAGCAATATGACGCTAATAAACTTACCATAGCGCCTTATATGGTTGATACAAAAGAAACAAGAGAAAGTCTGGTTAAATATTATGCTGAAATCACTTATGCCGACAGCCTTGTTGGCAATTGCATGAAAATGGTAGATAACTCTGTGAAAAAGGAAAATACGATGTTCCTTTTTGCTAGTGAGCACGGAAGTTCTATGCCTTTTGCCAAATGGACGTGTTATAATATGGGTCTAAAAGCCGCATTTATTGCCCGTTGGCCAAAAGTCATTAAGCCTTCTACTAGAACTGATATTTTGGCACAATACATTGATGTTGTTCCTACTCTTTTTGAAGCCGCAGGCGGAAATCCAGAAAAGTTAAGAGGAAATATAGAGCAAACCCTTCTGCTTGATGGGAAAAGTTTTTATGCCACTTTAAGTGGAAAGTCCAAAGAAGTACGCGATTACGTTTTCGGCGTCCATACCACTCGAGGGATTAAAAACGGATCTGATAACTATCCAGTGCGTTCGATTCAAGATCACAATTATAAATTGATCTGGAATATAAGCTATACCGAACCTTTTTTATCTTCGGGTTCACAACCTGGAAATAAACTTTACGAAAGTTGGTTAAAATCAACCAAAACAAATCCAAAACAAGCAGCACATGCCAAATTATTTAGAAATAGACCTGAATTTGAGTTGTATAATATCAAAACAGATGTGTATGAATTGGATAATTTGGCAGATGACAAATCACTTACTACCATTAAAATAAAATTAGTGTCTGAATTGAAAAAATGGATGCTAGATCAAGGGGATAAAGGCAAGAAAACTGAAGCAGATGCACTCACCCGATTTAAAGGAGATACTTTAGATTGGAAAACGTCTGGTGATTAACACTTTAATCAAGGGAATGAATTTAGAAATCTTAAAGTCATTATGATTGTAAAGTCACAAAATATAATTGCAATTGTACTCCTCTTTTTTTTCTATACTAGCGGTCAATCGCAGGAGGCAGTTGTATTAAATAATCATGTTCTCATAAACAAACTCTATGGATACGCTGGGGAGTATTATAGAATAGGAGCTATTGTTCAGCAAGATAGATTGGATAATCAAGACACTTTTGAGAAAAATTGGCTTGTTCAATTCTCCCAAGCTGATCTAAAGCTTCCAAGATATGCCCGAATTGAAAATGGTTCGTTGCAGGTTCATGATCCAAGAGGGTGTACCATTTGGAATAAATCAAAACTGGAAGGGCCCATTATGATTAGTTATTGGGTTACAGCACCGTCGTCTTATAATGAGAGGAATGATATTGTTCCTCGTGACATCAACCAGTTTTGGATGGCTAATACACCTGAAGGTCTTGATCCTAATGCACCCGGAGGATTGTTCGATAGCAAGAAATACAATGGAGATTTCAAATCCTACGATCGACTAAAGGGGTATTATGCCAGTACTGGAGGCGGAACGGTCACAAACAACAACCGAACCACTCGCTTGCGAAGGTATCCAAGACAACAAAATGAAGAATTGATCAACCACATTGCGCTTTGTACCCGCGACGATAATAAAGATTTTTTAATTGTTCCAAACCAACGACACCACATACAGTTGGTCGCAGCCAGTGATATTGTCCAATACATTTTTGAAGGTAAAATAGTGTATGAACTTAAAAAAGGAGATGCAATCGACATCAGTAACGATGCAAAAAAGGAGGATAAAATAGCGGAGGGGATTTGGGGTACCGGTCTTTGGAAGAGCTATAATTCAGGGTATTTTGGCTTTCGAATGACAAGAACACATCATGTATATAGCGATTTCGAGGTTTTTAGACTGAATAAAAAATAACAAAAACAATCCACAAGAAAATAGGATGAAAATAATAAAATACGCAAGCTTTCTTTTACTCTTTTTTTCCTTTTTTTGCGTTTCAGCGCAAGATAGTAGAGAAACAGCAAGCAATTACCCAAAAACCCTTGTGCTAGAGGGAGCTGCTTTACAAAAGAATTATGCTTTAATCACTGCAAAAGACATAGAAAAAACAGCAGCACTAAAATCGTTGTTGAAGAAAGCTGATCAGGTACTAGAAGAAGCCAAATTATATTCGGTGATGAACAAAAAACAAGTACCTCCCAGCGGTGATAAGCACGATTATATGAGTACAGGGCCGTATTGGTGGCCTGACCCGACTAAGCCCGGTGGGCTTCCTTATATCAAAAAAGACGGTATTCGGAATCCGACTTATTATGACATCAGTGATTCTCAAGAAATAGATAGAATGAAAGAGGATGTTGAAAAATTGGCTTTAGCATACTATTTCACCAAAGAAGCTAAATATGCAAAATTTGCTTCAAAACTCATGCAAACTTGGTTTTTAGATACTGCCACACGTCAAAATCCGCATCTTAATTTTGGACAAGCAATTCCTGGAAGAAACACGGGTAGGGGGATAGGAATTATAGAAACACGCGAGTTATTTCGTGTTATAGATGCTGCTATCTTGCTGCAAGGTTCTGAAAGTTGGTCAAAACAAAACCATCTAGAACTTCAGAAATGGTTCTCGGATTATTTAACTTGGCTCACGGAAAGTCCCATAGGAAAAGACGAAGCCGATGAACACAACAATCACGGAACCCATTACAGCGTTCAAGTGATAGACTATGCTCTTTTTACGGATCATCCCGAAGTTGTTTCAGCTGAGATAGAAACTTTCAAAAACCGAATGGAAACCCAGTTAAAATCCGATGGAAGCCAGCCTTTTGAATTGGAACGTACAAAATCTTGGAACTATGTCAGCATGAATTTAGAAGGTTATTTTATAGCCGCTCAATTGGCCGAAAACAGTAAAGTGAATCTTTGGCACCAACAAATAAGTGAAGGCAAAAACATTAAAAAATGTGTGGATTGGTTATTACCGTACTTAAAAAACGAAAAAAAATGGGATCATGAACAAATCCAAAAAATGGAATACAAGGAAACGATTCGGATTTTGAAAATAGCCTCCAAAAAATATACAAATCCAGAATACGATGCTTTGGCGAAGGCTGTTGACGCAAAAAGCTACGTCTCCGAAATCAATCAATTGACTTTTTAAAAACTTTTTTAATTATACTACTATGAAAAAAACACTATACCTCGTTATTCTTACACTTTTTATCGCCGTTTCTGGGGTGTTTGCCCAGAATAAAAAAGCAAAAACCAATGCATCGAAACCCAATATTATTTTCATTCTTGCCGATGATTTAGGTATAGGCGACGTGAGTTGTTACGGTTCTGATAACAACAAAACACCCATTATCGATCAGATGGCCAAGGACGGAATAAGATTCACTCATGGCTATACAGCACCATTATGTGGGCCATCCAGATCCAGAATTCTAACCGGTCGCTATGCTTTTAGAACCGGAGCCGTAAATCAGGATCGGGTTGCAGAAATAAAACCTGAAAATGAAGTAATGATTCCAACAGTTTTGAAATCTGCGGGATATACCAGCGCTATGGTAGGGAAGTGGAGTCAGATGGGGTTAACCCCAAAAGATTTTGGTTTCGATGATTATATCACTTTCCAAGGAAGTGGTGTGTTTTGGAGCAAAGAAAAAAAGAAAGCGGCAACTTATACAGAAAATGGGGAGGAAAAAACCTTGAATGAAAATGTGTACATGCCGGATTTAATGCACGATCATCTTGTGAAATTCCTAGATGATAATAAAAAGAAACCTTTCTTTTTGTATTATTCGATGGTGCATGTACATGCACTGATCCAACGTACACCGGACAGTAAACCGGGCAGCGATTTGTATGCTGACAATACCGCTTATATGGATAAGCTGGTTGGAAAATTATTGTCAACTCTTGACGATAAGAAATTAAGAGAAAACACCCTGATCGTTTTTATGGGCGATAATGGAACCGCGAGCATCTATGCAGAAAGAGGAAGCATTGGTGGTAGAGCGCTGTCAGGTAAAAAAGGATCAATGCTTGAATGCGGTAGTTTAGTACCAACAATTGCCAGCTGGCCAGCAGTTATTAAAGCTGGACAAGTCAATACTGATTTGATCGATTCTAGTGATCTTTTGCCCACTTTTGCAGAATTAACTGGAGCTCCATTGCCTACCAAAAACGTTTTGGATGGTCGTAGCTTTTTGCCACAATTGCAGGGCAAAAAAGGCAATCCAAAAGAATATATTTATATGGAACTGGGCAACAAATGGTATGTTCGTAGTGCCAAATGGAAACTGAATAGACAAGGAGAACTTTTTGATATGACTAATGCCCCGTTTGAAGAAAAGCTAGTTGCCGATTATACCAATAATGCTGAAGCTACTGCTGCTTATACTCGTTTGCAAAAAGTTTTAAAAGAAATTGCCCCTGAAAAAGGAATTCTCGATGATGGAGATGGTAGTGGACGGCATGCCAGTAACGTAAACAAACAAAATAAAGATAAAAAAAAATCGGAAAAGGAAAAGGACACTGAATAATATGTTAATTGTAATTAGGCTTTGAAGTAATCGTTATTACTTGCCTTTCGGACAATTTTACCACTACATTTGGATTTTTATTTATGTCGTGGGGAATAAATTTGCTGTGTTAATTAGTTGATGTTTTTTTTTAATATTTAACATTAACAAATCGCATATTATATTTATAAAGTTTACAAACAAAAATTATTATGAAAAAACCATTTTTAATTTTGCTCTTAATTTTAACCTCTGTCATTTATTCACAGACTGATAAACTGAAAGTTTCAGGTGTTGTGTTTGATAGCAAAGGAGAGACTATACCAGGGGTTAATGTCTCTTCTGAAGATCAGAGCATTCAAACTGATATTGAGGGAAAATACTCGATTAATGTAAAAAGTTCTAAATCAATTTTGAAATTTACCTCTATAGGTTTTGATGCTCAAATAGTAGTGGTAGGTAAAAACAAAGTAATTAATATCACTTTAGCGGAATCAAAAAATGTACTTGATGAAGTTGTCGTTATTGGTTATGGTACACAGAAAAGATCGAATGTTACGGGTTCAGTATCTAAATACAAAAACGAGAAGATGGATGAAATTGCCGTTTCTAGGCTTGATCAAGCTTTGCAGGGAAAAATTGCGGGGGTTCAGGTTCAAAATGTTTCTTCTGAAGCGGGTGCTGATGCAGTAATATCTATACGAGGAATTAGTTCGGTTAATGCGGGTGCTAGTCCACTTGTAGTTGTGGATGGTCAACCTAATCCTGACGGGCTCGCCTCAATAAATATGGCTGATGTAGCCTCGGTTGAGGTTTTGAAAGATGCCGCTTCAGCTGCTATTTATGGTTCTCGTGGGGCAAGTGGGGTTATATTAATAACTACTAAAAGTGGTAAAACCGATAAGGTGAAATATGCTTTTAAGTATTCTAGTGGTTTTAAGACGGCCTATAATAGGTATCCTCTTTTAAACACGAGTCAGTATACACAATTGTTGTATAATGAACGTGATATTAGAGCTACTGATCCTTATTTCATCAATCCCGATCCTATTACTCAAATAATACCCGTAAATAACATTCTTTATTTAGGGAGTAATACGAAAGTTAAAAGTATTCAGGCGGCATATATAGTAGAGCAAACGCTTTTAGGAGGTAAAGGGTATAATTACCAAGACGAAGTATTGCAAACAGCCGGATTTAAAAACATTCAATTAAGTGCTTCAGGTGGAAATAAGAACATGCGTTATTTTGTTTCTTCTGGATATCAAGGTGACGAAGGGGTAATGTTGAAGAGTAATTATGAAAAATTTAATTTCCGTTCTAAAATTGATATTGATTTGAGTAAAAAGGTAAAACTTTCCTTTAATTTGAATCCTTCCTATACAGCCAAAGAGTCACCTTCGGAAAATTTTACCAATTTTTGGCGTTACGCCAGTTGGCTGCCTGCTGTTCATACTGCTGCAACAATCAATTTTATTAAAAATAACCTAACGCCAAATTCTTTTTCACCGTTAGTTAAAGTTGGAGACTATGCTCACCCGAGACATTTTATAGGATTAACCTATAGTTCTTTTATGCCGGATGGCTCTCAATTTTTCATGCCAGATGGACTTTCTTTTGGCACTAATGGTGTAGCAGTTGCGACGCCTAACAATTCAGCTCAAAACAACCCCATGGCTGCTCTACTTAGTCATGATATTAATGCTAAAGCATACGGTTTGCAAAGTGGTGCTAGCTTTTCAGTTAATCTATTGCCAGGTTTGGATTTTAAAACTATGGGCTCTTTGTATATGAAATATGATACCAAATTAGATTGGAGTAATAGAGATGCCGATGGAGATGGGCTTGAAAATAAAGGAGTTTATTATAATAATTCATACATTGACTTGTTGTCTGAAAACACCTTGAATTATAAAAAGGAATTTGAAAATCAATCATTAGATGTAGTGATAGGTTATACTGCTCAAAAAACTAAGGGAGCCAAAACTCAAACGACAGGTTTGAGTTACGCTAGTGATGACATACGGACTTTAAATAGTGCTGTTTTTATTGATAAACTGGGTACATTTGGTTCTCAAAATCAAGTTGGATTATTGTCGTATTTAGGAAGAGTTAATTATGGTTTCAAGGGTAGATATTTGTTATCGGCTAGTTTTCGATCTGATGGCAGCTCCTATTTTGGACCAGGTAACAAATGGGGTAGCTTTCCTGCGGCTTCTTTAGGTTGGGTGGCAAATAAAGAGTCTTTTTTGAATAAAGTGGGTTGGTTGAACAAACTTGCTTTTAGAGGAAGTTATGGAGTTTCTGGTAACAATAGAATTCTAGACTATGGTTTTTCAAATTTATTGTCTCCGGCTAATTATTCTTTTGGTTCTGAAACAGGAACGCAAACTCCAGGGTTAGCCACCACATCAACCATTATTGCTAATCCAGATATTACTTGGGAGAGTACGTATCAGACAAATGTAGGTTTAGATTTATCGTTATTTAATAATCGATTCAACATTACAGCAGATGTCTACCAATCCATTACTGATAAATTGCTATTACAACAAGCCACCATGGCATTTACTGGAGTGCCACTTGCATGGAACAATATAGGAAGTCTTGATAATAAAGGGTACGAGTTTGAACTTTCTACTACTAATTTTAAATCAAAAAACTTTAAATGGGCTACCTCGCTTAATATAGCTCATACTGAAAACAAAATTAGAGAGTTAGGAAATGAAAAATATTTACGCAATCAGGGGGAACGTACCGAGCTTTATCAAAATAAAGTAGGAGACCCCTTGGTTCAATTTTTTGGCTATAAAACAGATGGAGTATGGTTGTCTCAAATTCAAATCGATGAAGCTAAAGCTAATGGTTTAACTAGCACTTTGCCTTCCTTATTTAAACCAGGAGGTTTGAAGTTGGTAGATGTCAATGGGCATCACATTGATTCGGTTACAGGTGCATTTGTTTTAGATGAAGGAAAACCAGACAATATAATAGATATTTATGATAGAACTGTAATAGGGAATCCATATCCTGATTTTACTTGGGGTGTTACCAATACTTTTAACATTAAATCCTTAGATTTTAGTTTCTCATGGCAAGGAGTTCAAGGAGGTCAATTAATTAATGGTGATCCTAATTACGCTGATGTTAGGTCTAGGAATACGAATTACAATACAAATCGTTGGCTTAGTCCAGAGCATATTGGAGATGGAAAAACACCGTATGAGGATATTGGTTTTAACTGGTTGCTTACGGATTATGTAGTGGAGTCTGCTTCCTATTTTGCGCTTAGGGAAGTTAATATTGGATATACATTGTCAAGTGATTTCTGTAAGAAAATAGGGTTGAGTTCTTTGCGTTTGTATTCTTCAGCTAACAATCTTTACATTCATTCCGCTGCAGGCTATAGAGGGATAAATTCTGAAGGGCGTTCTAATTCAGGACCTTATTCTTCCGCTTTAGTAGCGGGTTACCAAAGAGGAAGTTTTCCAGCCTCCAAAACTATTGTTTTAGGTATAGATATTAATTTTTAATTTTAAAAAATTTACAATGAAAAAATCATTCAAATATATAAGTCTTCTTTTTTTAGTTAGTCTGCTAGGATGTACCGATATCATTGATTTGAATTCAGAATCAAACATCGTGCAAGAAAATTATTTTACCAATTATTCTGAACTACAGGAAGGCTTAACGGCATGTTATAATGGTCTTCAAAAGCCTTTAACGTACGAGTGGATTTTAACAGAACTTCGTAGTGATAATACTATTATGGATGGAGGTACCTCTACTTCAGTAGTTAATAACGATTTAGGTTTTATAGATCAGTTTTATCCCCCTACTATACATGAAGGTATTAAAAATTATTGGCTTCTTACCTACAACAACATTAGAAATGCCAATGTTGTTTTGACTGCTGTAGGTGCTTCTTATACAGCGCCAACTACAGTGGGTGGGAATGATGGTAATATTGATATAGCCACGGATCTTCCTAATGCTACATTAGACCAACGTAAAAAAATAGCTGCTGAAGCTTCGTTTATCAGGGCGTATCATTATTTCAACTTAATTCGATTATTTGGAACCGAAGCCATACCTAAAGGGGGTGTATTTTTATTAGATAAGGTTATAACTCCAGAAGCAGCTAAGCAATTAAATCGTTCTAGCGTTGCAGAAATCTATGATTTAATTATTGCAGATTTAAAAAATGCTGTTCTTAATGGTAGCACTGATCCATATAGCGTTAAAACTCCAGATCAATTAGGGCACGCTAATAGTTGGGCGGCAAGAGCCCTTTTAGGTAAAGTGTATCTTACTTTAGGTGATAAAACTCTTGCAACTGCTACTTTATTGCCAGTCATTGCTAATACTAGTGGTTATGCTTTAGAAACTTCTTCCTATGCTAATGTTTTTGCTGTAAACAATGAAATGAATAAAGAGATACTTTTTGCAATTCGTTTCAAAGGAGGTGGAGTAGGAATGGGAAATCCTCTTCCTAATTTATTTGCGCCAACAAATAGTGGTTCTTTTGTTATAAAAGGAGATGGAAAAGGATACAATACCCCAACCACAGAATTAGCTATTAATTTAAAAACCAACCCTACGACTTTTTCTTATACAGACCCAAGTGCTGCTAGAGCTCTTGTTAATTACAATTCTTATTCAACATCTGATGTTTATGTAAATAAGTTTATGTCTAGGCCTTTTTTAGCCAATGATGCGGAAAATGATTTTCCGGTACTTCGTTATTCAGATGTATTATTGATGTTAGCTGAGGCTGGTGGTTCAAATGCTACAAGTTTAGGGTATATAAATTCTGTGAGATCAAGAGCCGGATTAGCTGCTTTAAAAATAGCCGATATTTCTGCAGTGACAACTAAAACCTTTACTATTTCTAGTGGTACAACTACTATGGTGGTTGAATATCCACTTTTTGAAAAGGTTTTGTCTGATGAAAGAAGATATGAATTTGCATTTGAAAACCAACGTTGGTTCGATTTACTCCGATTTAAGAAGACTTTTACTACTCTAAATGCAGAATCGGTTATGAAATTTCATTTTGTTTCTCAGTATGATGCTATTTATAAAGGCTTCACAGTTCTTCCTGTGACCCTTGATGAACTTTTAGGTAATGTAACCAATAATAATAATGCTCGGTTTGTGTTGCCAATACCTCAGTATGAAATAGATACCAATACACAGGTTCAAATAGAACAAAACCCATCTTATTAAAAAAAATAAGTTTGTAAATAAAAAAAACCCAATACCATAATCGCTATGGTATTGGGTTTTTTATTTAGCTTCTTTATTGTGGATTATATTATACCATATCAATATAATGGTAGATGCCTTATTTACCTTACCTTTTTTCTTATACAACTTTAAAAAAGCTTTTTTTCGGACAATTTTACTCCTATTATTGTATTTTAATCATTGTATTTATTCTTTATTTTGTAAATAGTTTGGGTTCGAAATATAAAAGAGTTAATCATAAAATAAATCGGACCAATAGTATTAAAATATTAATTATGAAAGAAAAATTATTTATGAAAAAATGTATTCAACATTTTATTTACGGCCTTTTTTTCCTACTATTAGGAGGTAATTTAACTTGGGGTCAAACTACGGTAACTACTTTTAATGCCGATGGCACTTGGACATGTCCTGCTGGAGTAACTTCTATTCAGGTAGAAGCCTGGGGTGCCGGTGGTGGTGGTGGTGGTGCATCCTCATCACTAAACTTCTACTCAGGTGCTGGTGGTGCTGGAGGTAATTATGCTAGGAATTCAAATATTGCCGTGACGCCTGGAACTATTTATAACATAAAAGTAGGTGCTGGAGGTACTGGAGGTACTACTAGTTCTAGTGTTAATCCTTATGGAGCAAATGGTGGAACGAGTTCCTTTGGGACTGTTTTATATGCTAGTGGTGGAACCGGTGGTTATGGAGGAATGACTAATAATAAAATTGGGGTTCCTGGAAAAAATGGTGGGATTTATAATATTGTTTATAATCAAAATGGAGCAACTTGGACTGTTGCTCCAACTACTGTCGTGGGTACAGCTTGGGCTGCAACTACTGCATATGTTTTAAATCAACAACTGTCTAATGATGGTAAATTATACACAGTAACTGTAGCAGGTACTACTAATAGCACTGCACCTGTCCACACTACTGGAGCCGTTGCCTGTGGTACAGCAACTCTTACTTATGCCGGTGAAGCTGCAACGGTAGCCTTTTCTGCAACTAATTTTACTTATATAATGACTATGAATCCAGGTAGCGGGTATTTAGTTGCCCCTCCTATTGTTATTAGCGGAACTTTTACAGGAACAACCCCTCCAATCGCAGTGGCATTTATAAACCCTATTAATGTTACTGGAGCTGATACTTATTTTATTGGAGGAAATGGCGCGTTAAGTACTTATATATCTAAAGATATTACGAATTCTCCTGGTGGTGGTGGTGGTTCTGCTGGAACCCAAAGCAATGGTAATAATGCGGTATTGAATATTGGAGGTATAGCCGTTACCGGAGGTACTGCAGGAGCTAGTGCTCCTCAAGGAGCTGATGCCACAGGGTTTTCAGGTCAAGCTGCTTCCTCTTATGGAGGAGGTGGTAGTGGTGCTAGAGGCCCAAGTCAAGTTGGCGGAGCTGGTGGTAAAGGAAAAGTAGTGATCACTATATCAGATAATATTGTTCCAAATCCCGCGGGTGCTGTTGTTGTGTCAAACCCTACAAATTCGAGTGCAGCTCTTAGTTGGGGTGCTTCATCAAGTAATGATATAGGTGGTTATCTAGTCGTTCGTTATTCTAGTATCCCTAATGCGAATAATGATCCTACTCAAAAAGCCATTTTTATAGCAGGTCAAACCATTACTGCTGGAACGGGTTCGTTAACCGGAACTGTTGTTTATGCAGGAAGTTCCTTAGGATTTGTTGATACAGGCTTATCGGCCCTAACTTCCTATTACTACAAAGTATATGCTTATGATGCATCCTATAATTATGCTGATGAATCTTCAGTTACTGCAACTACTACAAATCAACTAGATAATACGCCTCCGGGAGTTCCAGGAGTTGTTTCTATATCAAATCAAACTACCTCTAGTTTAACCACAAGTTGGCAAGCTGCCTCTAGTATTGATGGTGGTGGGTATTTAGTAGTACGCTACTCCGGAACCCCAGAAGTCGATAGCGATCCTATTCAAAAAACAATTTACGCTATCGGTGATACTTATGCTACAGGAACTCCAGTGGTAACAGATCCAGTTACGGCTCCTAAGGTAGCTAAAGTGGTTTATGTAGGTACGGATTTGAGTTTTGTTAATACAGCTTTAACCTCAGGTCGTGATTATTATTTTAAAGTATATACTTTTGATCAAGCCTCTAACTACTCAGAAGAATCGTCTGTTAAGGGAAGAACTACCAACCAACTCATAGCTCCGATTGGAACTGCGGCCACACAGCCTAATGCTTCAGGTTTTACGGCTAACTGGCAATCGGTGCCTGATGCTACTGGTTATGATGTTTCACTATACACAAGCGCTGCTTCTGTAGATAATATTGTTGCATGGACTATTCCTGCTAACATAGGGGATCAAACTGCCCTTACTGCAAATATTGCTACGGCTAATAATACTACAAAAGTATTGAAGCAAAATTCTAATGGCACTATAGATACTACTGTTTCTGGAAACCCAGGTTTTGCCGCTAGAGGAGCCACTTATTATTCTACGTCTATACTTTCAGGTTCGTTAGCGACTAATGATGTTCAATACAACACCCCCAAACCAACCCCAGATAAATACTGGCAAGTAGAGGTTAATACAGTAGGGTATCAAAACGTAACTGTCTCCTCTCAGCAATATTCTACTAATACGCTGTATAAAGCAGCTGTTACTGCAGATCCAACTGCAGTACCTCCTGTTCTTGGTTCAGCGGAAGTTTTACCTTCTTCAGGACCACGTGATTTTAAATTACAATATGGACTAGATGGTGAATCTGGAACTTTTACAGATGTTCCTGATGCAGTCGTTTCTGCGGATGAATTTTGGACTACCGCTCTTAATACGAACACTTCTGGTGATTTAAGTAATATACAATTACCTACTGTATGTAATAATCGTGAATCAGTATTGCTTCGTTGGGTACAAACTTCATTCATAGGAGTAAATGGCTCACCAATGACAACTCCTGACACAGGAGGAACAAGTCGTATTGATAATATTTATGTTAAGGGGAAAAAACTTAGCGTAATAAATTCAGCTTCGGTAGTAGGTAATTTGACTCTCTCAAAATCCTTTACAGGATTAACTCCAGGAAATCAATACTTTTATGGTGTAGTCGCTACAGGTACTAATACTACTGATGGGTCTAATGTGCTTACAAGTTATAAAACCTCGGCTAATTCTAATTTGGTTTTAGCTCAAGCTCTTGATGCATTACAAACTCCATTGGCAAACCCACCTTTTAATTCTTCTGCTACTGGTTTTTCTGCTAGTTGGGATGTCGTTGAAGGCGCTAAGGATTATAGCGTGTATGTATACAATGCAAATACGCAATCTAATATTGTGGGATGGACTTTTCCTGATTTAGGTACTGTACTTAAAGCAGACATTACTTCTGTTAACAACACTACCAACGCTATATTTCAAAGTAGTACATTAGATCCAACAAAGGTAAAAGGAACAATATCTTCTGGTGTTGGAGCTACAACCGCAGCCATCTCTGCGGCTTCGTGGTACAGTCAGGCTGTTGCAACTCCAGCAGTTATAGCGAATCCTAATGCTGTCCCACCTATTGTTGCTGTTCCGGAAATACTTCAGGATGATAAATACTGGGAGGTATCAGCAAATACACTAGGGTATAGAAATGTAAAAATATCATCTAAATTGTATTCTACAGCACCACGGGATTTTAAATTGCAATATAAAATAGGTGTTGCTGGGACTTATGCTGACGTACCAAACGGAGTTTTAATTTGTAAAAACAACTGGACTGACGGAGTATTCAACGCCTTGGCATTACCTGCCGAATGTGATAATCAGCCTTCAATATACCTGCGTTGGGTTAACTATACTAGAATTGATTATCTTACTGGTAAAGCTATGGTAGGAGGAACAGCTCGTTTAGATGATATCTATGTTACGGGAGCTTTATTAGCTTCAGAACCAGCCTATCCTATTACGGTCTCAGGAAATACTACTACGTTTACTGATCTGCCTCCAAGTACTTATTATTTTGATGTTGTTGCTAATCCTCTAGATAGCAATACCTATGCCCCCTCATTTCATAGTAATTTAGTAACTATTGGCCCAATTACTGCGCCAGTAGCCACTGACGCTTCTTATGTTAGTAATACAGGTTTTACGGCTAATTGGGATCAGGTTTTAGGTGCTTCGGACTATGATTTAAAAGTGTATAAAATAAATCCTACTCAAAATACTGTTATTGGTTGGACTTTTCCAACAACTTGGATTGCAGGCCCTGTTTCACTAGTAGCAGATGCCTATACAGCAACTAACAATTCTATAACTAATATATTTTCACAAAGTAATGGAACCGTTACCCCTGTAGAAGGGAATTTGGTTGATGGTTTTGCTGCTAGTGGTGCCACTTATTATAGTAATTTAGGAAGCGGTGTGACTTTGGACGCACCTGCTAAATACTGGCAAGTTATTGTAAATACTAAATCACGTTTTAATTTAAAAGTTTCATCAAAACAGTGGTCTTCCATTGATGCTGAAGTTCTTTATTCCCCAGCTGTTCCGGATGATCCTACCGCAGACCCACCTATTGTAGGTCATCCAGAAATTTTAGCTAAACCAGCTACTTCAGGACCACGAGATTTTAAATTACAATATAGTGTAACAGGTGTAGACGGTCCTTATATAGACGTAGATAATGGAGCTATTACCGTTGGAAACGATTGGACTTCAGGTGTTTTAGATCGTTTACAGCTACCTCGTGAATGTGAAAATCAAGAAAAATTATACCTTCGTTGGTCACAGGCTACATTTACTGATTTAAACAGCACACCACTAGAATTTTATAGTGGTTCAAACCGTATCGATGATATTTTAGTTGAAGGATCCTCACTTGAATTAGTCAAATCTTATCCTTCACTTGGAAATACTAGTTCATTTGAGTGTTCAGGTTTAGATGAAGGTCAAACTTATTTTTATGCGGTTATTGCTAAATCACCTGCGGCAGGGTTTTATCCGTCGGCGAATTCTAATCTTATTAAAACTACAAATACAGGAACTCTTGGCTTAGTTTCATTCAAATCATTTATGATGAAGGCTTATCCAAATCCAGTTACTAACGGAAAACTGTTTATTAGCTCTCCAAACAGCAGCGAAAAACAAGTGGCTGTTTATAGTATTTTAGGACAAAAAGTGCTAGATACCAAAACCACTAATAATGCGGAAATTAATGTGTCTAAATTAGCAAGAGGAATGTATATTCTGAAAATATCAGAAGATGGTAAATCGGAAGCTAAAAAATTGATTATACAATAAACGAAAATCAGATTTCTTAAATGCGGTATTTTTCATATAAAAATACCGCATTTTTTTTATGTAAATTATATAATTTTAAAAGACGCTAAATCAGCGCGATTTACCTATTTTTGGTAAAATAATAAATCAATAAAACCCATCTCAATGAAATTTAATTTTGCACTAACACTTTTCGCGCTTCCCTTTTTATCCCATTCTCAAATAGTCTTAAAAGCCGACGGCCTAGGAGAAACTTATGAATTAATCAGTAGCGTACTAGCACCAGGAAAATCTGCCGTGGAGTCAGCTGATCATAATAAATTAGGAAATCACGCTTCTTTTGGAAGACACATCGCCGAAGTTTGGGATGCCGATTTAAAGGAAAATGTGTTCGAATTCTATTCCCATATCAATTATATCAATGCGGATAAGACAACCACAACAGACAATGAACCGGTCGCAGATGTGGATCAAAAACAAAGGGTAGAAATCAAAACCTATGAAGGATCACCAGATAATTTGAAGGGAACTTTAGGCGAAACCATTACCTACCAATGGAAATTTAAACTACCAAAAGGATTTCAGCCTTCAAGCAATTTTACTCACTTGCACCAAATAAAAGCGGTTGGCGGATCTCAAGACATGCCTATTTTTACCTTAACTGCTAAGAAGGGAACGATGAATCAATTCAATGTGGTTCACAATAACGAAGATATTGTTGCCAGCATGAACCTTTCGGAACTCGAAGGAACTTGGGTTCAAATTACCGAAGTGATCAAAGTGGGAGCTAACGGAACGTATTCTCTTCTTATAAAAAGGATAAAAGACGGAAAGGAACTACTTTCGTATTCTAATCCTGACCTGGAAACGATTAGACCTGACAACAATTTTATTCGCCCTAAATGGGGGATTTACCGCAGTTTGAAAAAAGTGGCTGATTTGCGAGAAGAAGCAGTACGTTTTGCTGATTTTTCGATAACAGAAGGCCTAACGGACACCAAAAAGAAATAATTGATTTTCTCAAAACGGAATGTATTATTTCATACTTAAGGAGTTTGAATTTATAGAAACAAACCTCGAAGTCCTCCTTCGAGGTTTGTTTTTATATAACATTAAACTTTTTTATATATTGCAGTCCAAAACCAATAAATTAAAAAATGTTAAAACAAGATTACTGCTTTAAAATTATATTAATACTTCTTTTTACAAATGCCCTTTTGGCACAAAATGGCTCTATAAATGGGACAGTTTTAGACAATCAAAATACAGCTCCTATCGATTATGCCAGTATCGCCTTATTGAATGCAGTTGATTCTTCTGTTATAACGGGTACGTTATCCAAAAAAAATGGAACTTTTTCCATTCAAAATATCAGTCCGGGAAAATACAAACTCAAATTGTATTTTGTGGGCTATGAAACTCGTTTGCTAGAAAATATTGTGGTACAAAACAACCAACAAATTCAATTAGATACCATTAAACTAAAACGAACCTTCCAATCTCTAGCAGAAGTCGTGGTTTTGGGTAAAAAATCAAATTCCTATAATAAAATTGACAAACAGCAATACAAAGCCAATCAATTTCAAACTTCTAAAGGTGGCTCAGCCATTGATGTTGTAAGGAATTTACCTTCGGTAACGGTTAACGGACAAGGAGATATTAGCGTTAGAGGATCTAATGGCTTTATGGTTTTGGTTAACGGAAAACCCGTTTTGACGGATGCAGCCACTGTTCTAAGTCAATTGCCGGCGAATACTATTGAAAACATTGAATTGATAACAGCGCCTTCTGCCAAGTATGACCCCGACGGAAATGGAGGTATTATAAATATTGTTACTACCAAGGGCACCACGGATGGATTTGCAATAGCTACAAATAGTATGGGAGGATTACCCAGTACAGGCGATTATAATAATCTGGAACAACCCATACGTTTTGGAGGGGATCTTACGATCAACTATAAAAAAAATAAAGTAGATATTGCCGTGAGTACGAATTATCAGCGAAATGATGTCAATGGTTATCGAGAAGGAAATGTGTTCACTAAAAACTTCGATAATAATACCATTACCCGTTTTCCTTCGAATGGAGAAAGAAGTTTTGATAAACACAATTATTCCACAAAAGCATCGGTACTTTATACAGCTTCTAAAAATGATGTTTTTAATGTTGGTTTTTTTGTAGGTAAAAAATTCCAAGCCCGACGTGCTGATTTGGTTTATAACAATGTTACTTCTGACTTAACTTCCAATGCCATTTCAAATGAAAACACGTACTTCAATTCGAATGTGCAAACCAAAGAAGGTACTTTTACATTAGCCAACTTTGATTACACCCACACGTATACAAACCAGTCAACAGTAACGAGTTCCTTACTTTATGAAAACGCTAATTTGTTTGGCAATACCATCAATAAAAACATAGATTTGCCCTCAAAAACCAGCGTTTTACAAGAGGTTAATAATCCTTATAAAAATCCTATTTCAGGATTTCGCTTTAAATTGGATTACGCCATCCCGATAGGAGCAGGCAAATGGGAGAGTGGATACCAATATCGAAACGACCAACAAGACGGCACCTTTGATTATATTCTTATCCCAATACCACTCCCATCAGTGGATAATTCAAAATTTAGAGGAACTGCCAAAGCCAACAATCATATCAATTCAGTATATTCCCAATATTCTGGTAAAACAGATAAAATGCAATACGTTGCCGGTTTACGCTATGAATATTCGGCACGAGAAGTTGTACTATCTACGGATATAAATCCCCATCTATTAAATTTAAGCAAGCTTTTTCCATCAGCGAATTTATTATACACTTTCAATAATTTTTGGAATATAAAAATAGGCTATAGCAAAAGAGTGCAACGTAATAATAATTTTGAGTTAAACCCCATACCAGAAAGAGAACACTCAGAAACACTCGAGCAAGGAGACCCTGATTTACTGCCACAGTTTGTCGATTTGACAGAATTAGGAATGAACCATACCTTCAAAAAAGGCACTTTATTTACTACTTTATATTATCAAAATATCAAGAATCCTATTCAAAGGGTAAATAGCGTATATGATGAAACAACTTTGAATAGAGTCTTTACCAATGCAGAAAAAGCGAGACTTTTTGGGTTAGAATTTGGAACTAACCTTAAACCTGTAAAATGGATATCAATGTTTGTTGGGGGAAATGTTTACAATTATAAAATTAGCGGTACTTTAAACGTTTTAGAGGAAACCTCAACCGTGAATAATGCTAATTGGGTCTATTCTATTAATGCCAATAGCACTTTTAATTTAGATAAGAATTGGAGTATTACTGCCAATGTAAATTACACTTCGGCAAAACCAACGGCACAAGGGGAGGATTCTAGGTTTTTATCACCCAATTTGGCTGTGAAGAAAACTGTTTTAGCCGGAAAAGGCAGTTTAGGATTGCAATGGCAAAATATCAACTTTGGCAACATGGATTCAAACCAGCAAAGAATTACCACATCCGGCAGCGATTTTTTTACCACAACCAATTATATTTATGAAACCAATGTGCTATTACTTAATTTTAGCTATAATTTCAATAAATTGACCAGTAAAAATAAACTTCCAACGAGCGAAATTGGGGAAAAAGAATTTTAGAGTAATAAAAAAGGAAGCTATTTTTATCAAATAAAACTTAGGAATTTCAACTAAAAATTAACAATATGAAAAAAACATTTTTGACCCTTGTTGCAACTTTGTGCCTGTTTACTATACAAGATGGTTTTGCTAAAATCAAACTGCCATCAATCCTTTCCTCGAATATGGTGTTGCAACGCAATGCCTCGGTTAAATTGTGGGGTTGGGCGAAACCAGCTGAAAAAATAACCATTAAAACTAGTTGGTTGACTAAAAGTGTAACGGTGATGCCAAATGAAAACGGACGTTGGGAGGTTGTTGTTTTAACTACATTAAGCAAAGAACCACAAACAATCAATTTCAAAAGTGCCGAATCAAACATCAATCTAGAGAAAATTTTATTTGGAGAAGTATGGGTTTGTTCTGGGCAATCTAACATGCGCCAACCGCTTAAAGGGTATACCGGACAACCTACTTATGACGGGAACAAGGCGATTTCAACTTCCACTAATGATAAAATTAGATTATTTTCTATTGGTGAAAATGGTTCACCCACCGCTTTGGATACAATAAGTAAATACAAAAAATGGGACAAAGCATCACCCGAAACTACCAAAGATTTTAGTGCCATTGCCTATTTTTACGGAAAGCAATTGCAAGAAATTTTGGATGTCCCTGTGGGATTGATAATGACGTCTTGGGGAGGAACGAGGATTCAACCCTGGATCAGTAAGGAAACGATGAATCTTAATTTGGAAAAAAACAACAGAAAAACGGATACTACGGAGAAATACAAAAGAATGCCCTCGGCTATATTTAATGCCATGATTAACCCGATTACTTCTTATACTATTAAAGGAGTTCTTTGGTATCAGGGAGAAACCAATCGGGATGAGCCAAAGGTCTATCAAAAGTTACTCCCAGAAATGGTAAAGGACTGGCGCAGTAAATGGAATATCGGCGATTTTCCGTTCTACTATGTGCAAATTGCCCCTAATAAATATGACGACAAAAGCAGTTCACAATTGCTCCGAGAGGCCCAACTTAAATCTTCGGACGTTATTCCTAATTCTGCTATGGTAGTGACAGCAGATATTGGCTCAGATGCAACCATTCACCCCCCCAGAAAGAAAGAAGTGGCAGAACGATTGCTTTTTGCGGCACTCCATAAAACGTATGACATGAAAGATGTCGATTATTTAGGACCCGTTTATAAAGCCATGACTGAAAAAGAAGGGGCTTTGATTGTAAGTTTTGACAATGCTGAAACAGGATTGTATTCGCCCGAAGTGGCATTGAGCAACTTTGAAATAGCTGGAGCAGACAAAATATTTTACCCTGCCAAAGCAGAAATTGTCAATCGCAAACAAATTAAGGTTTCGAGTGAAGAAGTGAAAATTCCTGTAGCCGTTCGATATGGATGGAGCAACTGGTTTGTTGGTACTTTATTTGATAACAATATGTTGCCTGCTTCTTCTTTTAGAACCGATGACTGGGAATAAAAAACAAATTTTGAATAAAATAAAATCCCGAAGTTTCTTTTGAAACTTCGGGATTTTATTTTAAGAAGCAATATAGTTTGCTATTTTATTTTAACTGTAATCGGATTGTTTATTTTCTGGGCAAACTCACCAAGATACTTTTCCCAAGCTTCTTTGGTGGTAAATGCGCCTTGTTTTTTCCACCCAAAACCAGAATAATAAATCACTTTGTTGTTCTTTACCTTTAGGGTAGCATACAAATTACAAAGTTCTTTATTTGAATTTATGTATTTTTCAAAGCTAATGCCTGTTTTTTTTGGGAAGACAATCCCAGTTCCCAATTCAGAATCATCAAGAGGTTGCCAATAATCGATCCAGCCTTCTTTAAGATTACCTTCTGTCTTTCCGTTATTTTCATGCAAGGTAATTCCTGTTGAAAGCGTTTTAGTTCCTGAAACTGAAATTTCGAATTTCGAAAGGAAGCTTCCATAATCTAAACTGATGTGTTTCACCTCCGATATTTTGTTTCCGGCAGCATCCCAGTCAGCATAAGTCAATATAAAGCTTGTTCGAATAGGGCCTGTCGTAATCGTTTTCCAAGTGGTAAAATTTTTGGAAAAATAGTATACACTGTCCACTTTTACGGCAACACCACCAATTCCACGACTGTCTCCAACATGAAAATTGTCTAAACCCTCACCAGTATCTTTGTGGTACGTTCCGGTTCCATTAGTATATTTTTCATACCATTTGTTTAGGATTGGATACTCCACTCTTTTTAACCAGGCATCAATACCGCTTGTTAAAGTTCCGCCTTTGAATCCGTCTTCCTTCATTTTTTGGGCAACATGGCCATAGGTTCTAAAAGCTACTTTGTTGTTTTCCCAGGCATAATCATCGGTTCTTTCGGGAACAAATCTCGAATAACACCAATTTTCACTTGCTTTTGGTACATCGAAAGTACGGACAAGTTCTAGTTTTTTCTTGGAATGTGCCATTATTTTCGGCTGGAATAGCAAAACATCAGAAATATCGTCACCATCTTCATCAACACATTGGGTTATCAAAAAATTAGTTGTCCCAATTTCTTTAACACCATATTGCTCCAACTTATCAGTGCTGTTTATGGCCAGAGATTCTCTTGATAGTGATACCGTTTCAAATTCTCTTTCGATAGATAAACAATTGGATATGGTAATTATTTTGTTTCTTTCCGCTTTTTGGGAATAGGAAACAAAAGTACCTGCAACGAGTATGGTCAATAAAAGTCTATGTCTGCGCATTACAGTTTATGTATTACAGTTCATTAGACGGTTTCCCGATCGTAGCCAAAATTCCTCCATCTACATAAAGAATATGACCGTTAACAAAATCACTAGCTTTTGACGATAAAAATATGGCGGCACCTTGCAAGTCTTCAGGGTCACCCCATCGGGCAGCAGGAGTTCTGCTAATTATAAATTCGTTAAATGGATGTCCATCAACTCTTATTGGGGCAGTTTGGCTAGTTGCAAAGTAACCAGGACCAATACCATTAGTCTGAATGTTAAACTTTGCCCATTCCGTAGCCATGTTTTTAGTAAGCATTTTCAATCCACCTTTTGCAGCGGCATAAGCACTTACAGAATCTCTGCCCAATTCGCTCATCATAGAACAAATGTTAATAATTTTTCCTCCTCCACGTTGTATCATTCCTTTTGCCACATTTTTAGAAACAATAAACGGACTAATTAAATCTACCGTTATTACCGCAGTAAAATCTTCCACTTCCATTTCAATAATTGGCGTTCTTTTGATGATGCCTGCGTTGTTTATTAAAATATCGATAGGGCCCACTTCGGCTTCTATCAGTTTAATATTGGCAATTACGGCAGCTTCATCCGTCACATCAAATAGATATCCGTAAGCTTCAATTCCTACAGATTTGTATTCTGCCACTGCGTCATCTACTGCTTCCCGGGAAGAACGGTCGTTTACCACAATTTTAGCTCCTGCGTGACCCAATCCTTTGGCCATTGCCATTCCTAGACCATGAACACCTCCCGTAATAAGTGCTGTTTTTCCCGTTAAATCAAATAGGTTAATCGACATAATTTTTTTATTTAATAGTTACTAATTTATCTTAATTCATTTATTTTACACACATCCATATCTCCATAGTCTAAATTTTCTCCTGCCATACCCCAAATAAAGGTATAATTAGAGGTTCCCGAACCCGAATGTATAGACCAAGGGGGAGAAATAACCGCTTGATGGTTGTTCATCCAAAGGTGTCTCGTTTCTTGCGCTTCACCCATAAAATGGCAAACAGCTTGATTTTCAGGAATGTCTAAATAGAAGTAAACTTCCATTCTGCGGTCATGTACATGTGCTGGCATGGTATTCCAAACGCTGCCTACTTTCAATTCGGTCATTCCCATTTGTAACTGGCAAGTAGTAACTACTCCGCCAATAATCATTTGGTTTACTGTACGGTGATTGGCCGTTTCCATGGAGCCTAATTGTAATTTATTAGCCTCGACAAGACTTACTTTTTTAGAAGGATAGTGCGTATGGGCTGGAGCCGAATTTAAATAAAACTTTGCGGGGTTTTTAGCATCGTCACTTTTAAAAATAATTTCCTTGTTACCGCTTCCTATATACAAAGCATCTTTGAAACCTAATTCATAAGAAATTCCATCGGCGATAATAGTTCCATTTCCACCTACATTTATTATTCCTAATTCTCTTCGCTCTAAAAAATAACTAGATTTAAGCGGATCAATTGTATCAAGGGTTAGTGGTGTTAGTGGTACTGCAGAACCGGCAATATAACGATCATAATGGGAATAAGTAAGTGTTATTTCCCCTTCTTTCATCAAGTTATCGATCAAAAATTCGGATCTCAATTGAGAAGTATCGTAGCGCTTAACAGCCTTAGGACTAGACGCGTACCTTGTTTCGTAAGATGTTGACATTTTTAATGTATTTTGTTTAATTTAAATTTTTTATAATCGGTTTTTTATAATTTATCAAATATCGAAATAATAAAGCCAATAATTAATGTAATTATTAATTAATATAAAAATGAAAATACATAAAAGGCATATAAAAGTTCAATCCTTTGAAAATGAAACTATTTGATTCTTGCAGGCATCTTAAGAAGTATCTGCTTTTTAATACATTATTATTAATCTAATAATTCGCGAAGTTAAATTAATTTTCATTGATTTACGTGCGCGGACACGTTTTTTTTATGAGAATTAATAATCGATATAAATTAGCTATTTTTATATTTATGAAGTTGATTAGCTAAATTTCCTCTAAGAAAAGAGGGGTTGAAATGTTAAGAATATAACAAAAAGTTTTAAAACACCATTATACTTTTTTAGATTTACCATTTCAATTGCGACTTATTTAATTAATTTTGTAACCTAGTTAAAACAATATGTTTTTAAATTATATAAAGGATTTTTTTTTAAAAAGAATATTAAAAAATAATTTACACAATGTAAAAAGCAGTTCCTCTTTGAGTGGTATTAAAACAGTTGGCTTGCTTATTGATGAAAGTTATTTTTTTGAAAAAGAATCCCTAATCAAGGAATTGATATTTAATGGGGTTTTAGAAAACGATATTAAAACAATTGTTTACAGGGATAAACTAAAAAAAAACGAGGAGTATTCATTGCCTACTTTTGGTATTAAAGATCTCGATTGGAAAGCGGATATTACTAATGTAGTAGTAAATAATTTTATCAATCAAAAATTTGATTTATTAATCAGTTACTACGATGTTGAAAAAGCAATTTTACTCACAATTACCCATAATTCTAAAGCGCAATTTAAAGTTGGCTTTTCATCTGTAGATAAGCGATTGAATCATTTGATGATAAATACCAATGCTGAAAATTACAAAGTTTTTACCCATGAATTATTCAGGTATTTAAAAATATTAAACAAAATATAAAATAAATTATGCAATCATTAATAGGGACGGGCGTTGCTCTAGCAACTCCTTTTAGAAAAGATTTTTCAATTGATACGGAAGCATTAATTAGGATAGTAAATTTTTCCATTGATGGTGGAGTTGAATATCTTGTTGCAATGGGGACGACAGCTGAAAACGCCACAATGTCTAAGGATGAAAAAGAATTAGTAATACATACAATAGTCAAGGCTAACAATGGAAGATTGCCTTTGGTTCTTGGAGTAGGGGGAAACAATACTATGGAAGTTGTACAAGAATTAAAAAATATAGATTTGTCTCAATTTGTTGCGATTTTATCAATTTCACCTTATTATAATAAGCCAACTCAAGAGGGTATATACCAGCATTTTAAAGCTATTTCAGAAGCTTCTCCAATTCCTGTTATTTTGTATAATGTTCCTAGTAGAACAGGAATAAACATCTTGCCTTCAACTGTTATGCGATTAGCAAATGATTTTAAAAACATTGTTGCCATCAAGGAAGCGGCTGGAGATATGATTCAGGCTATGCAATTATTAAAGTATAAGCCAAAAGATTTCCTCGTACTTTCTGGCGACGACATGATTGCTTTGCCAATTGTTTTGGCCGGTGGATCTGGTGTTATCTCTGTAATTGGTCAAGGTTTTCCAAAAGAATTTTCTGAAATGATACGATTGGGCTTAAACCGAAAAGTTGATGATGCCTTCAAATCGCACTACCTTTTATCGGATAGTATTGATATGATTTTTGAACAAGGTAATCCTGCCGGAATTAAACAGGTTTTTCATTCATTGGGAATAGCTGAAAATACAGTTCGTTTGCCTTTGGTAAAAGCGGATGAGTCATTGGCAAATAGAATTGACCAATTTGTTCATAAAATAAATGAATTAGCCTAAAAAACAGCGTTATGTATTACGAAAAATATATTTTGTAATAGCTAAATTAATGACTAAATTTGCCACCGAAACTTCGGAATGATTCATGAAAGATGAAATGTCTTTTTAAATTATTAAATAAGTAAAAAAATAAATTGAAGATTATACCGTCCGTTACCCTTTTATGGTTTAGGGTCACAAACAAATCAATAATAATGATAAGTAAAAAAATAGTATCTCTATTACTTCTTCTAGTTTTTTTTTATTCTTGTAACGAATACCAAAAAGCTTTAAAAACCGAAGATGTTGCTGTTAAATTTGACATTTCTACTAAATTGTACGATGCCGGTAAATATTCAAAAGCGATTCGAATTTTCGAACAAATTGCACCAACGTATAGAGGGATGCCTAGAGCTGAAAAATTGTTTTATATGTTTGCTCAATCGTATTTTAAAACAAATCAATATTATTTAGCTGGATATCAGTTTGAAAGTTTTGTTTCAAGTTTTCCAAAAAGCGAAAAAATTGAAGAAGCTGCTTTTTTAGGAGCGAAAAGTTTTTCAATGCTTTCTCCCGAATATAGCTTGGATCAAACGGATACATTCAAAGCAATTGATAAGTTGCAAGCATTTATAGATTCCTATCCAAATTCCACAAATTCAGTAGAAGCCAATAAAATATTAAGGGCTTTAAATGGAAAAATTGAGAAAAAAGTTTTCGAAAATGCAAAGGGATACAATACTATTACGGATTATAAATCAGCCTTGGTAGCTCTTGACAACTTTATTGCTGATTATCCAGGGACTCCATTCAAGGAAGATGCTTTGTTTTACAAGTATGACTCAGCTTACCAATTGGCAGTAAATAGTATTCCTTCAAAAATGGTGGAACGACTAAATGTTGCCAAAACAGCTTATTCTAATTTGGTAAAATTCAAATCGGACACCAAATACAAAGAAAAAGCCGACAAAATGTTGGTTCAAATTGAAATAAAATTACAAATTTTCACTAAATAATTAAGCCATGGATTTAAGAAAGACAAATGCTCCAGTAAACACAATTACCTACAATAAAAATATTATTGAAGAGCCTACTGGAAATGTATATGAGGCTATAACAATTATGGCCAAAAGAGCAAATCAAATCAATTCTGAAATTAAAAAGGAGTTGACTGAAAAATTGGAAGAATTTGCGACCTATAATGATAGTCTTGAAGAAGTTTTTGAAAACAAGGAACAAATAGAGGTTTCTAAGTTTTACGAAAAATTACCTAAGCCACATGCTTTGGCAGTTCAAGAATGGTTAGAAGGTAAAATCTACCACAGAGAAGGAAATAAATAATATTAATAATGTCAGTTTTAAGCGGAAAGAAAATTTTACTGGGTATTTCCGGTGGAATTGCAGCTTATAAAACAGCTACGTTAGTTCGACTTTTTATAAAAGCAGGTGCGCATGTCCAAGTGATAATGACACCTGCTTCAAAGGATTTTATAACCCCTCTGACTTTATCAACTTTATCAAAAAATCCTGTTTATTCTACTTTTTATAACCAAGACGAGGAGAATCAAAAATGGAATAATCATGTTGAATTTGCTCTTTGGGCGGATTTAATGGTTATTGCTCCAGCCACTGCAAATACCTTGTCAAAAATGGCAAACGGTACTTGTGACAATCTTTTAATAGCCACTTATTTATCGGCAAAATGCCCCGTATATTTTGCTCCGGCAATGGACTTGGATATGTATTCACATCCCACTACTTTGGAAAGTTTTATAAAACTAGAACAATATGGGAATACTATAATTCCTGCCGAAAGTGGTGAGTTGGCTAGTGGTTTATCAGGCGAAGGAAGAATGGCTGAGCCAGAATATATTGTATCTTTTCTAGAAGCAGATCTAGAAATTAGGCTACCACTCAAAGGAAAAAAAATACTAATTACTGCTGGTCCAACATACGAAGCTATAGACCCTGTTCGTTTTATAGGAAATCATTCTTCTGGCAAAATGGGTTTTGATATTGCGCAAATTGCCGCTAATCTTGGAGCTTCTGTGCTATTAGTTACTGGACCTTCTCATCTAAAAATCGAGAATAATTTAGTAAACTTGATTCGAGTTGTTTCGGCACAAGAAATGTATGATGTTTGTCATCAATATTTTAGCGATGTAGATGTGGTGATTGCTGCTGCTGCAGTTGCCGATTATAAGCCAAAGAATATGTCGCTTCAAAAAATTAAAAAAGACGTTGATAATTTGACTATTGAACTCGAAAAAACGAAAGATATTCTAGCTTCCTTAGGTGAGATTAAAAAAAACCAGTTTTTAATTGGATTTGCTTTGGAAACTGAAAATGAAATTGAAAATGCAAAGTTGAAAATTCAGAAAAAAAACCTAGATTTGATTGTTCTTAATTCTTTACAGGATGAAGGAGCTGGTTTTGGAAAACCAACCAATAAAATAACTTTTATCAATAAAAATTTCAAAATAGAACACATGCAATTAAAATCGAAAGAGGCCGTTGCTAATGATATATTAAATAAAGTAATAGCCTATTATGCGTAATATTTTAAGTTTGTTTTTAGTTCTACTATTTTCTTTTGCCCAGGCACAAGAATTGAATTGTACCATAACGGTCAATGCACAAAAACTATCTAATGCTAATCAGTCAGTTTTTAAAACATTAGAAATGTCATTAAGCGAATTTGTGAATAAAACCCAATGGACTAGTCAAATTGTTAAGCAAAATGAAAAAATAAATTGTTCGATGTACATCACTATTTCATCGAATAATTCAGATCAGTTTGTGGCCACTATTCAAGTGCAATCTTCTAGACCAATACACAACTCGTCTTATGCTTCGCCAATTTTAAACTTTAATGATAAGGATTTTAGCTTTAAATATGCCGAATTCGAAAGTTTGAACTATAACCCTACAGCTTTTGAATCAAATTTAGTTTCCGTAATTTCTTTTTATAGCTATGTAATTTTGGGTATGGATGCTGATAGTTTTGTGGCCGAATCCGGAAATACGTATTTCGAAACTGCCCAAAACATCTCAAATGTTGCTCAACAGTCGGGGTATAAAGGCTGGACCCAAGCTGATGGAAATCAAAGCCGGTATTTTTTGATAAACGATTTATTATCTCCAACATTTCGCGAAGTGAGACAAACTATGTATGATTACCATAATGGTTTGGATTTGATGAATCAAGATTTGAAAGCATCCAAAGAAAAAATTAAAAAGTCATTGCTTAATCTTTCGAAACTTAATTCAACTAGACCAAACGCTTTTTTGACACGCGTGTTTTTTGATGCCAAATCGGATGAAATAGTATCTATATTTTCAGGTGGGCCAAGTATTTCAATTACGGATTTAGTTGATAATTTAAATAGAATTTCCCCTTTGAATTCGAGTAAGTGGTCGTCAATTAAATATTAATTCTTTTTTATTTCTAAGACATAGATCGTCTACTCACGAAAATTTAATAAATGATAACTTCCCTGTCGATAAAAAATTATGCTTTAATAGAGAAATTGACTATCGATTTTTCGAGAGGTTTTTCAATTATCACGGGTGAAACCGGGGCGGGTAAATCGATAATTTTAGGAGCGTTAGGTTTGGTTTTAGGAAAAAGAGCCGACTTAACTTCTCTGAAAAATAAGGAAGAGAAATGCGTTATTGAAGCTCATTTTGACATCTCGAAATATAATTTACTTCCTTTTTTTGAAACCAACAATTTAGATTATGAAGACGAAACTATCATTCGTCGTGAAATTCTTTCTTCGGGTAAGTCAAGGGCTTTTATCAATGATAGTCCAGTAAATCTTCAGGAATTACAGGAATTAGGTCTTTTTTTAATTGACATTCATTCGCAACATCAAACGCAAGAACTATCAGAAGAAAAAGTGCAATTCGAAATTATTGACGCCATTGCCAATAATCAAGAGTTTATTTTGGAGTACCAATTGCTTTTAAAAAGCTATAAATCGGACAATTTCAAATTAAATGCTTTTCTTAAAAAACAAACTGAATTTTCGAAAGAACAGGAATACAACACCTTTTTATTGGATGAATTGTTGTTGGCCGAAATGAAGTCTGGCGAACAAGAATCTCTTGAATCTGATTTTGAAAAATTGAACAATGTCGAAATTATAAAAGAATCTATTGATAAGTCTTTGGCTATAGCCAATGAAGATCAAATAGGGGTGATGCACAATTTGAAAGAAATTAAAGTTTCTTTACAAAAAATAGCTTCTTTTTCTCCTGAGTATTTTTCTTTGTTAGAAAGAATTTCAAGTGTAACGATAGAATTTGATGATATTTCGGAGGAGTTGAATCGATGTTCTGAGAAATTGGTTAATGATCCAGAACAATTGGATGTAATCAGCCAAAAGCTACAATTGATTTACAATTTGCAAAAGAAACACCAAGTTTCAACAGTTGAAGGGTTATTAGAAATCCAAACCAATTTAGAAAACTCTCTTTTAGAAAATGGTAATTTAGAAACGGAAATTTCAACTTTAACCAATTCAATCCAACAAAAAACAATTGCATTAGATGGCCTATCTGCTACCATTCATAAAAACAGATTGGATTCCATTCCAGTTTTAGCAAATAAATTGATTGCTATTTTAGAAACTTTAGGAATGCCTAATGTCCGTTTTAAAATTAATATTAATTCTACTTCAAGCTATTTTGAAAACGGCAAAGATGAACTCGAGTTTTTGTTTTCGGCGAATAAAGGAACTGATTTTGGATTGTTAAAAAAAGTGGCTTCAGGAGGTGAAATGTCAAGAATTATGCTGGCTGTAAAGGCAGTTTTAGCTCAATATTCAAAACTACCCACCTTAATTTTTGATGAAATAGATTCGGGAGTTTCTGGTGAAATAGCTATTAAAATGGGTGAAATTATGGAGGAAATGAGTCGTAAAATGCAAATTTTTGCCATTACTCATTTGCCTCAAATTGCAGCAAAAGGAAAGTCACATTTTAAAGTTTCCAAATCAACCGTGGGCGAGGATACACAATCTGTATTGAAATTGTTATCTAGTGAGGAAAGAGTAATTGAAATCGCAGAAATGTTATCTGGGACCGTAGTTTCTGATTCGGCATTAAACCATGCAAAAGCCTTGTTGAACTAATGAAAAACTTTATATTTGTCAACTTAAAAAAAGATAAAACTAAATAAACGAATAACCAAATATGATCATAGAACCAAGAATGAGAGGATTTATTTGTTTGACATCTCACCCAAAAGGATGCGAGCAAAATGTAAAAAATCAAATCGAATACGTAAAATCAAAAGGACATATAGAAGGAGCAAAAAAAGTTTTGGTAATTGGTGCCTCAACCGGATTTGGTTTGGCTTCTCGAATTACAAGTGCTTTTGGTTCCGGTGCAGCTACTATTGGTGTGTTTTTTGAAAAACCTCCAGTTGAAGGTAAAACCGCATCGCCAGGTTGGTATAATTCGGCAGCTTTAGAAAATGAAGCCCATAAAGCGGGATTGTATGCCAAAAGTATTAATGGTGATGCTTTTTCAAATGAAATAAAACAACAAACTTTAGATTTGATTAAAGCTGATTTAGGTCAAGTAGATTTAGTGATTTATAGTTTGGCTTCTCCTGTTCGACAACATCCTGTTACCGGTGTTTTACATCGTTCGGTTTTGAAGCCTATTGGAAGTACTTTTACCAATAAAACAGTTGATTTTCATTCTGGAATAGTATCTGAAATTAGTATTGATCCATGTTCAGATGATGATATCGAAAACACTATTGCCGTTATGGGTGGAGAGGATTGGGCGATGTGGATGGATGCTTTGAAATCACAAAATCTTTTGGCAAAGGGTGCTACAACAGTTGCTTATTCGTACATAGGGCCATCATTAACCGAAGCCGTTTATAGAAAAGGTACCATTGGTCGTGCCAAAGATAACCTTGAGTCGACTGCTTTTGCCATAACAGATAACTTAAAATCTATTGAAGGAAAAGCATTTGTTTCCGTGAATAAGGCATTGGTAACGCAAGCAAGCTCTGCTATTCCGGTTATTCCTTTATATATTTCATTGTTGTATAAAATAATGAAAGAAGAAGGAATTCATGAAGGTTGTATCGAACAAATTCAGCGTTTGTATCAAGATAGATTGTATACGGGTAAACCAATTCCAACGGATGAAAAGGGGAGGATTCGAATTGATGATTGGGAAATGAGAGCTGATGTACAAGAAAAAGTGGCTAATTTATGGTTAAAAGCTACTACCGATACGTTGAATGAGATAGGAGATTTACAAGGATACAAACAAGATTTCTATAACTTATTTGGCTTTGAATTTGAAGGAGTGAATTATTTAGCTGATGCAAATGAATTGGAAGGTGTTTCTAGTATCTACTAAACAATAAATAGTTTTAAAATTTTTACGAATATTGAAAAACCATCACCCTAAGCGTGGTGGTTTTTTTATGGATAAAGTTTATCTTTGTTGAAATTATCGAGTAAAAATGTTGCGTCCTAATCCGAGATTATGTTATTTTCTTTAATTATTCCAGTTTACAATCGTCCAGAGGAGGTCGGCGAACTTTTAGAGAGTTTGTCTAAATTAGACTATAATGAAAAGTTTGAAATTGTTATTGTAGAAGATGGTTCTTCGCTAAATTGCGAGGATGTGGTAAATGAATATGATGACAAACTAACTATCTCCTATTATTACAAGGAGAATTCAGGTCCTGGAGATTCTAGGAATTATGGGATGATAAAGGCTAAAGGAGACTATTTTATAATTTTTGATTCAGACTGTATTGTTCCAAAAGGATATTTGACTGAAGTTGCTGAGTCTTTAAAGCAAAATTATGTAGATTGCTTTGGAGGTCCAGATAATTCCTTAGACAATTTTTCGGATATTCAAAAGGCAATCAATTTTGCAATGACTTCTTTTCTTACAACAGGTGGGATTAGAGGTGGTTCTGAAAAAATAAGTAAGTTCCAACCTCGAAGTTTTAATATGGGCTTATCTAGAAAGGCCTTTGAAGCTTCCAAAGGTTTTGGAAATATCCATCCAGGTGAAGATCCAGATTTGTCCTTCAGGTTATGGGATTTAGGTTTTGAAACCAAACTTTTTCCAAAAGCATACGTCTATCACAAAAGAAGAATTGATTGGGATACATTTTCAATTCAGGTCAATAAATTTGGCAAAGCAAGACCAATACTAAATAGTTGGTATCCTCAATACAACAAACTTACTTTTTTCTTTCCCTCTTTTTTTATAATTGGATTATTGGTCGGGTTAGTATTATTGATTTTTAATTACGATTTATTACTGCAACTTTATTGTATCTATTTCCTAATGCTATTTTTGGTTTCAACCTATAAAAATAAAAGCTTAAAAATCGGGTATTTATCAGCTATAGCTGTTTGGAAACAATTTTACGGTTATGGTACAGGTTTTTTGGAATCATATTTCAAAATAACACTTCTGAAACAAAAACCTCAAAAGGCTTTTCCAGAGTTATTTTTTAAAAATTAATATGACAAAAATAATAGGTTTAACTGGTGGAATTGGTAGTGGAAAAACCTCTGTTGCTACTTATTTTATAGCGGCAGGCATTCCTATTTATATTGCCGATGATGAGGCAAGAAGAATAATGGAATCTCCAGAAATACTAATGGAAATTAAATTATTTTTTGGTAGTTCTGTTTTCGAAAATAAAATTTTAAATCGCCAAAAACTAGCGGAAGTTGTATTTAATAATCCCGAAAAATTAAAGCAACTTAATACCATAATTCATCCTGCTGTAAAAAAGCATTTCGCCAATTGGATTTTAAATCATAAAAGTTTTCCGTTTATTATTTATGAAACTGCAATTTTATTTGAAAGTGGAAGTTACAAAGATTGTGATCTCATAATAACGATAACTGCGCCTTTGGAATCAAGAATTCAAAGAGTAATTCAGCGAGATAAAACTAATCGTAAAAATGTTTTAAAAAGAATAAACATGCAATGGACCGATGACCAACGTCAAGCTAAAAGTGATTTTGTTATTGAAAATATAAATCCTGAAATCACAAAATCAGAAGTAAACAAAATTCTTAAAATTTTGAAGATTCAATAATCTGAGTCTTCTTTGTTAATCTTTGGTTAATTTATTATTAGTTATACTGTTAAAATGCTAATTTTGTATAGATGAATAAATTGTTTTTTAGGATACTTTTAGTACTGATGAGTTTATCCTTGATAGGGATAATTTTGGTTCAAGTATATTGGTTTAATACCTCGTTAAAAAACAATGATGAACAATTTAAATTTCATGTAAAACAAGTTATGGGCAATGTTGCCAATAAACTTCAAAAACAAGAAGCATACAGTTTTTATGATAAATACAATAAGTATAAAGATAGCACCGGAAAAATTCCACAGAAAAATGATTTATTAGAGTTTTATTACGTTCAAAAGAATCACAGAACCAATAAAACAATCGTATATTCAAATAGCATAATTTCTGAAGATTATAATATATCTCCTACGTTCTTTGATAAAAAATTAGATAGTGTAAAATTTAAAAGCTTTAATTCTAAGAGAGTTACCGAGGTTTATAACAATAAAAAAATCGATAATTCTAGTATTCAACAAAACTTAATTCCAGATGTTAAGATTGAAAAATCAGGAAATCTAGATATTTTAGACAATGCGCAATTCGAAATTTTCTTTAAAGACATCGCTTCTGCAATGTCAATACAAGAAAGGGTTTCCAAAGAAAATTTGCATAAATTATTAAAAAAAGAATTAGAAGAGTACGGTGTTAATACTCCGTTTGAATTTAGAATATATAGCAATGGACTGGCCACAAAAGTAAAATCGGAAGGTTTTAGATATGATAAAAATACATCCTATTCAATACCGATTTTTGCCGATAATGAAGGGAATAATAAATACCAATTATTGGTTACATTTCCTAACAAAAAGAAATTCTTATTGTCAGATCTTGTTGGAATAACTTTGTTGTCAATCATATTTACACTAATTATTATTATTGCTTATTCAAGTGCTTTAAACCAATTGATTCGTCAACGTCATATTTCTGAAATAAAATCCGATTTTATTAATAATATGACCCATGAGTTTAAAACGCCCATTGCTACGATTAATTTGGCTTTAGATGCTATAAAAAACCCAAAAATAATAGATGATAAGGTAAAGGTCTTTAAATACCTGCAAATGATTAAAGATGAAAATAAGCGAATGCACGCCCAGGTTGAGAATGTGTTGCGGATTTCTAAATTAGAGAAAAAAGAATTAAACATCAACAAGGAATCCCTAAACATCAAAGAGGTTATCGAGGATGCGATTGAGCATGTACATTTAATTTTAGAAGACAGAAGTGGAACAATAACCAAACACTTTAATGCTCCTAGAACCACAGTTTTAATAAACGATGTTCATTTCACAAACGTTATTGTAAATATTTTGGAAAACGCCATTAAATATTCACCGGATGTTCCTGAAATTGATGTTTTTTTAGAAAATGTGAAAGATTTTGCAGTTATAAAAATAAAAGATAAGGGATTAGGTATGGGTAAGGTTGCCCAGAAGAGAGTTTTTGAAAAATTTTACAGAGAGCATACGGGTGATTTACATAATGTTAAAGGTCACGGATTAGGTTTGGCTTATGTAAAAAAAATTGTAGAAGACCACAATGGTCAGATTTTTGTTGAAAGTGAAAAGGGAAAAGGAAGTACCTTCATAATAAAAATACCTTTAATAAATTAAGATATGGAAAATTTAAATAAAAGAATACTTTTAGTGGAAGATGACTTGAATTTTGGAGCAGTGTTGAAAGACTATTTAATGCTTAATGATTTTGATGTCACTCTAGCAAAAAACGGAATGGAAGGCTTCGAAAAATTTAAAAAAGACACTTATGATTTGTGTATTTTGGATGTTATGATGCCATATAAAGATGGGTATACTTTGGCAAAAGAAATCAGGGAAAAAAATCAGGAAGTGCCAATTATTTTTTTGACTGCAAAATCCATGAAGGAAGATGTGTTGAAGGGATATAAAGCTGGAGCCGATGATTATTTGAATAAACCATTTGATTCCGAAGTCTTGTTAATGAAAATTAAGGCTATAATTCAAAGAAAATCTTCTACTACCAAGTCAGAGCCGGCACAATTTGAATTTACAGTTGGTAAATTTCATCTTAATTCTAAACTTAGATTTTTGACTTATGATAATGAAGAACCTATAAAATTATCTCCTAAAGAGAATGAATTATTAAAAATGCTGATTCTTCACGAAAATGATTTGATGCCAAGAGAGTTGGCATTGACAAAAATTTGGAGAGACGACAACTATTTTACTTCAAGAAGTATGGATGTTTATATTGCCAAATTAAGGAAGTATCTTAAGCCAGATAAAAATGTAGAAATATTAAACATTCATGGTGAAGGTTTTAGATTAGTGGTGAAAAACAAGGTGCTAGCGTAAAAAAAGGCTAAAAACATAGCCTTTTTTAAATAACATTATGTTAATATAGCTTCCATCATAATGATTGGGAGCTTTTATTTTTTTAAAAATAGTTATTTCAAATTCAGTTGTAAAGCAAAACATGTTTTATCATCTTTTGTAATGCTAAAAATCATAGCTTCTTTAGTTAAATTTTCATGAATTACTACTTTATCTTTCAATGATAATTCTTTCAAAAAATTCATTTCAAAGCTTTTAATTCGTTGATTTAGAACCAATTTTTTATCTACAAAATCCAAACACCATTCCAGATATTTTACATTATTAACATGATTTATAATGTCTAAATCCGAAAGAGCGACGGTTTTCTCAAATACCATTTCGGTTTCATTATTGAGGTTGATTTTGGAAAAAGTTTTTTGGGTTGCCTTGTGTTCCGGATACAATTCAAAATGTTCGAAAGGCAACCCTAATGCTTCTGGGCGTCTAGTTTTAGTGTTGAAAACTGCCCAAAAAGTTTCAGAACCTAGTATTTTATTTCCATTAACATACATTTCTAAAGCGCGCACAGAACGCGAATTTTCTGAAGTGTTTATCCAAGTTTTTACGGTTACAATATCTTTCCATTTTGGTAATTCCTTAATTTCAACTCGCATTCTGCTCAAGACCCAAGCTTGATCAAATTCTTGCATATCCGAAAAACTAATACCTCCAATTTCTGAATGATTTGCCGCTGTTAATTGCAATAGATTACACAAATCAGTATATTTTAAATACCCATTAGGCATACATTGGGTGAAATTTATTTCCCAGTCTTTACTGAAAACGGAGGTGAAATTAGTTGAAATTGGCATATAGATTATTATGAATTATGTGTTTTTTCTTCTAAATAACTTATAATTTCATTTCGATTAGTTAAATAATCAAACCATTTTGTTCCTTCATTTCTTTTGAACCATGTAAGTTGTCTTTTGGCAAATCGTCTGGTATTTTTTTTGATTTCTTCAAAGGCAAAATCTAATGATATTTCTTTTCCAAAATAACGAAATAATTCTCTATAACCCACAGTCTGCAATGCATTCAAATCTTTGTGTGGAAATAAATCTTTGGCCTCTGCCAATAAACCTTCGCTCATCATACTATTCACACGCTGGTTTATTCTATCGTAAATCGTGCATCTTTCTGCTTCTAATCCGATGAGGATTGGAGTGAAGTTTCGCGTGGTTTTCTTCTGATTTAAAAAAGAGGAATAGGGCTTTCCACTTCCAAGGCAAACTTCTAAAGCGCGCATCATTCGTTGTGGATTTTCTTTGGCTACAACTTCAAAATAATTATAGTCTCGTTTTTCTAATTCAGTTTGCAAATATACAATTCCTGATTTTTCGTAGTTGGAATTTACTTCATCCCGAACCGATGCATCGATTTCGGGAAAATCGTCAAAACCTTTTAAAACCGCATCGACATATAAACCTGAACCGCCAACCATCAGGACATAATCGTTGATTAAAAATAATTCATCGAGTTTAGCTATAGCCTCTTTTTCAAAATCGCCAACAGTATAATTTTCAAAAATCGATTTGTTTTGGATGAAATGATGTTGGGCTGAAGCTAATTCTTCGGTTGTGGGAACTGCGGTACCAATTTGCATTTCCTTAAAAAATTGTCTGCTGTCGCAGGAAATGATGTCGCAATTGAAATGTTGAGCCAAAACAATACTCAAAGATGTTTTTCCTATGGCTGTTGGACCAACAATTGTTATTAGGTATTTCGACATTATTAGAAATTTACAATCTTAATAGCCTTGTCTTTTCGTAAATAGCTTTGGATGCTATTTTGAGTATCTCGATTGCTTTGCATCGGAATAATGATGTTTCTAAGTACGGCAATGGTGTTAATTTGGTAATTTAAATCATAGAATGCATATCCTTTATAAACCCCGTTTTCGACTAAAATCGCACTACGTTCGCTTATAGTTCGACCTTTATCTACAATAACTAAAGTTTTATTTTCAAACAAATTCTTTTCTATAAATATTTGAACCCGTAAATTATATTCTTCAGCTGTAATTTTTCCAATACAAGCGCCGTCACATTCACTGATGGTATGTTGAAAACAATGTGTTTTGGTTTCATACAAGCCCGTCAACTTCTCGCATAATTGATAATGAGAAGTAATTCTAAACAAAGCATCTTTTCCTTCTTGCATTGAAGTATATGATTTCACTTCCTTTTTTCTGCCATCTGATTTTTTTAATTTTAAATTGAGATATCCATTGTCATCTTTCTCGGAATAAATTGACCAAGAAAAGTTGCTTTTTGGAGACATTCTGTTATAAATGGGTCTGTTGATTTTGATTTCTTGATATTCTTTTAATTGGGCAATTAATTCACTTCCTGTTTCTTCATAAGTTACAGTGAAAACTTCATTTTGAATTTTCTTGGCACTTTTTGTAATTCCTGTAAAATGCTGATTGACTCGTTTTTTTATGTTCTTGCTTTTGCCAATAAATATTAAGCTACCGTCCTCTCGATGAATATAATAAATTCCTGTTTTCGAAGGTAAACTTTCAACAATATCCAACAATTTAGGCGCAATTCCTTTTTGAATTTCAAATTTAATATGCTCTTTGACTATTTCTTTGTTCAAATCTTTGTCCAAAAGCATTTTGAATAATTTTACCGTTGCCATAGCGTCTCCGCTAGCTCGGTGTCTGTCTGCCATTGGAATTCCCAATGCACGAACCAATTTTCCCAAACTGTGTGATGTTTGCTCCGGCAATAATTTTTTGGATAATTCTACTGTACAAAGTGTTTTTACATTAAATTCATAACCCAATCGACGAAATTCAGTTCGTAAAATTCGGTAATCGAATGAGGCATTATGTGCTACCAAAACACAATCATTAGTCATTTCAATAATTCGTTTCGCTACTTCATAAAACTTTGGAGCAGAACGTAACATTGCGTTATTTATACCTGTAAGTTTAACGACAAATGGCTGAATCGGAATTTCGGGATTTACTAAACTGATGAATTGATCCACAATTTCGTGACCGTCAAATTTATAAATGGCAATTTCGGTAATTCCTTCTTCGTTGAATTGTCCCCCAGTGGTTTCTATGTCAAGTATTGCGTACAATTTTTTTGTTTAAAGTTTAAGGCTTAAAGTTGAGAAACTTCAAAATTCGTTATTCAACATTCAAACTTTATATTATCTTCCCCCAAAGATACTACTTCCGATCCGAACCATCGTACTTCCGCTTTCAATTGCTAGTTGATAATCGCTGGACATTCCCATAGAAAGTATTGTCATTTGTGAATCGTGAATTGTGAATTGATCAAATATAGATTTCAAAGAATTGAATTCTTTTTTGATTTGGTTTTGATTATCTGTGAAAGTCGCCATTCCCATTAATCCAATAATTCGAATATTTTTCATTTCTTGAAATCCTGTAGAAGTCAGAATATCGTTGAGTTCTTTTTTATTAAGACCAAATTTGGTTTCCTCTTCGGCAATATGAATTTGCAATAAACAATTGATGAGTCTATTGTTTTTTAAAGCTTGTTTGTTGATTTCTTCTAGTAATTTTAGGCTGTCAACTCCATGAATCAAGCTCACAAATTTCGCCATAAATTTGACTTTGTTTGTTTGAACGTGACCAATCATATGCCATTGAATGTCTTTTGGCATTTGTTCCCATTTCTCTGCCATTTCTTTGATTTTGTTTTCACCAAAAATGCGCTGGCCCGCATCATAAGCTTCCATCAAATCCGAAATAGGTTTGGTTTTAGAAACAGCCACAAGCGTTACGTTTTCGGGTAAAGAGGATTTTATTATGCTGAGGTTTTGTTCGATTGACATATTATATAAACTGTTTGGCAACTTTCGATGCTTTTTTATTTTCGCTATAATCATAAAAACCTTCACCAGATTTCACTCCTAATTTCTTGGCGCGAACCATATTGACTAATAAAGGACAAGGAGCATATTTTGGGTTTTTGAAACCGTCATACATCACATTTAGTATTGCTAGACATACATCTAATCCAATGAAATCAGCTAATTGCAATGGCCCCATTGGATGTCCCATTCCTAGTTTCATCACGGTGTCAATTTCATAAACGCCAGCCACTTTGTTATATAAAGTTTCGATGGCTTCATTTATCATTGGCATTAAAATTCGGTTTGCGACAAAACCTGGATAGTCGTTTACTTCGACTGCGGTTTTACCTAGCTTCTCGGATAAATCCATAATGATTTTTGTCACTTCATTACTTGTGTTGTACCCACGTATGATTTCGACTAAATTCATAATAGGAACTGGATTCATAAAGTGCATCCCAATAACGCGTTCTGGGTGAGCTACCCTAGCACTAATGTGTGTGATGGATATTGATGAAGTATTTGTTGCCAAAATGGTATTGTGAGAACAAGCCTCGCTTAGTTGCTCAAAGATATTCAGTTTTGATTCTACGTTTTCTGTAGCTGCTTCAATAACTAAATCAACGCCTACAACACCATCTTTAACATCAGTATACGTGATAATATTGCTTATAGTTTTGAATTTTTCTTCATCTGTAATGGGACCTTTAGCGACCATTCGGTCTAGATTTGCAAAAATAGTAGCCATTCCGTTATCCAAAACCTTTTCAGAAACATCGATTAATTTTACAGCAAAACCATTTTGTGCAAAAGTTTGTGCAATTCCGTTGCCCATTGTTCCTGCTCCGATTACGGCTATTATTTTCATTTATTTTAGTTTAAATAAAAACTTTATTTCTTTTTAAAACAAGCAATAATTTGGTAGGCAACTTTTAAAGCCTCTGTAGCTTGTTCTAATGTTACAACAGGAGTGGTGTTGTTATTGATGGCATCCGCAAAGGATTCTAATTCGTCTAGAATAGCGTTGTTTTGTTCAACATCAGGATTTGAAAAGTAGATTTGCTTTTTCACGCCTTCTGCATTTTGAAGAATAATATCAAAATCTCCAGGAATTTCGGGAGCGTCTTTCATTTTTACAACTTCACATTTTTTTTCTAGAAAATCAACTGATATATAGGCGTCTTTCTGAAAAAATCGGGATTTACGCATGTTTTTCATAGAAATCCGGCTAGCTGTTAAATTGGCAACACAGCCGTTTTCAAATTCAATTCTTGCATTAGCAATATCGGGGGTGTCGCTAATTACAGAAACCCCATTGGCATTAATTTCTTTTACTTTAGAATTCACCACACTCAAAATGGCATCAATATCGTGAATCATCAAGTCAAGAACTACAGGAACATCGGTGCCACGAGGATTGAATTCGGCCAAGCGATGGGTTTCAATAAACATTGGATTTTCAATCATATCCTTGGTTGCCTTGAACGCAGGGTTGAATCTTTCAACATGACCTACTTGACCTTTGACATTGAATGCTGCGGCCAATGCAATAATTTCTTCGGCTTCTGCAACGGTATTTGAAATGGGTTTTTCTATAAAGACATGTTTGCCGGATTTGATGGAGACTTTAGCACATTTATAATGCGAAAGTGTTGGTGTCACAATATCGATAACATCAACGGCATGAATAAGAGTAGCTATAGTATGAAATTGTTTATACCCAAATTCTTTGGCAACTTTTTCCCCGTTTTCTGGATTTTCATCATAAAAACCAACTAGTTCGTATTTTTCGGATTGTTGTAATAATCGTAAATGAATTTTTCCAAGATGACCAGCACCTAAAACGCCAACTTTCAACATAAAAAATGATTTTTAACAAATGTATAATTTATTTATTTATTGTCTAAAGTTTGGGGTTTAAAGTTTTGGAATTTGTTGTTTGATTATTGAAATTTTAAAGTTTATTTTTACCGAAATAAATTACCCTATATTTTGAAAGATACTACCAAACATCAAGGACTTCGCAATCAATTAGTAATCCTACTAAAAGAAAAAGGAATTGTAGACAAGAGTGTTTTGGAAGCAATCAATAAAATACCACGACACCTTTTTTTGAACTCTAGCTTTACCGATTTTGCCTATCAGGACAAAGCTTTCCCTATTGGTGCTGGACAAACTATTTCGCAGCCTTATACGGTGGCTTTTCAAAGTCAATTATTGGAGGTGAAGAAAGGCCAAAAAATTCTTGAAATAGGAACGGGTTCAGGATATCAAACTGCCGTTTTATGTATGATGGGAGTCAAGGTATATAGTGTTGAAAGGCAAAAAGAACTATTCAAACAAACATCCGTTTTATTGCCAAAACTAGGAATTCGCCCCAAACATTTGTCTTTTGGAGATGGCTATAAAGGATTGCCAAATCACGCACCTTTTGATAGTATTATCGTAACGGCGGGTGCACCAGTAATACCTCAAGCCTTGATGGCACAACTAAAAATAGGAGGAAGGTTGGTAATTCCTCTTGGAGAAGAAAACCAAATTATGACTTTATTAATAAGAAAAAATGAAACCCAGTTTGAGAAACACGAATTTGGAGATTTTAAATTCGTGCCTTTATTGGAAAATAAAAATTAAATCAAAATCTCACAATTTTAGATCACCCCTAATAGTGTTTAATTCTTTGGGCAGTTTATTATAAGAATGATTTTTTAATTCTGTCGAGATCACGCTTGGTATCTAGTTCTTTCAAAGATTCGCGTTTATCGTAGGTTTTTTTCCCTTTGCAAAGTCCAATTTCGAGTTTTGCCATTCCTTTTTCATTGGTAAACAATTTTAGAGGAACAATAGTTAAACCTTTGGCTTGAACACTCCTAGATAATCCTTTTAATTCTCTCTTATTTAGCAAAAGTTTACGTTCGCTTCTTGCTTTATGATTGAATTGGTTACCAAAAGCATATTCTTCGATATAGGTGTTAATTGCAAAAAGTTCATTGTTGCTAAATTCACAAAAACTCTCTGTAATATTTGCTTTGCCGAGTCGGATAGATTTTATTTCGGTTCCAGCTAAAACTATACCCGCAGTGAAAGTTTCAATTATTTCATAATCGAAACGAGCTCTTTTGTTAAGTATGTTTATTGTTTTTAGCATAGGATTGCAAATGTAGGTACAAAACAACGAAATGTCAATAGTTATTTAAAATTGCTGTAAGTTTGCAACATGGAAAAATCACTATCAAATGACCCTCTTCACGGAATTACTCTTCAAAAAATAATAGAACAACTTGTCAATTATTATGGTTTCGATACTTTGGGAGAATTAATAAAAATCAACTGTTTTACAGACAATCCTAGTATTAAATCGAGTTTGACATTCCTTAGAAAAACAGATTGGGCGAGAAAAAAAGTAGAAGAATTATATACTAATTCATTATCTAAATTTCCTAAATAATTTGATGCTGGTATTTAATTATAATATTTCAATACTGAATTTTGATCTAAAGTTTTCATTTTTTTCCAAAATCAGAATGCCTTCTTTCTTGAATAAGTCTCCAAAATTATCTCCTGTATCCGAATAACCAAACCAAGGTTCAATGCATATAAAAGGGGCCTCTTTTTTGGTCCAAATTCCTAAACTTGGAAAGCCTTCGAAATTTATCTTAATTAAGGGTTTTAAATTTTCTAAAACACTTAAGCTATTAGATTTTAATGATTTAAAAATTAAGGCGTCATTCTCAAACAATTCATAATTCAAGGCTATTAGGTTATGATTCGTTTTCAGTTTTTTTGTAATATTCGAAATCAAGTCACTTTCCAAAAGATGATATTCTAAAGGCTCTTCCTGATCAAATGAAATGGAATAATTCTCGAAGTTTTCTGTTAATGAAAATGCAGGATGCGCTCCAATGGAAAACGGCATTTGAGATTTACCATTATTAATTACCTTGTATTCTATTTCTAGAATTTTTTTATTTAGGGTATAACAAATTTGCAATCCAAAAATAAACGGATATTTTTTTAATGTTTCCTCTGAAGTTTCTATCGAAAAAGTTGCGCTATTTTCTGATTTACAAAGTAGTTTAAATTCCATTTCTCTTGCAAAACCATGTCTTGGCAAATGATATTCGACACTTTTATAGCGATAGGAATTATTTTTCAAAGTACCCACTATTGGAAACAAAACAGGAGAATGTTTTCCCCAAAATTTCGGATTCCCTTCCCAAATATATTCCCTATTCTTATTGTCTTTTAAGGAATATAATTCAGCGCCTAAAGGATTGATTTTTGCGGTTAGATTTGAATTTGAAATTGTGGTGTTCAAAATATATATTAATTGTTTGGTTTGTATTTTGTAAGATGCAAATGTATTTCATTAATTCCATTTTATAAAAATCAATCCCTTAGTCATTTATTATAAAATTTTATAAAAATTCTATCGCTAATTAGAGAATTAAATATTTTTTGCATTATTTTGTTTAAAAATTAACAAAATGAAAAATAGTCGTTTATTAGCCTTTCTTCTATTGGCTTTATTATCTGGAATTTCAACTATTTGGGCGCAAGAAATTACCGCTACATTTCCTGAAAAACAAGTTACTAAATATGATTATCATGCTGCATTTGAGCCTTTTTTTTATACAAAAGATGGAACCAAAACCCGTTCTGCTAGTGGTCAGCCTGGAGTTGAATACTGGCAAAACAGAGCGGATTACAAATTAACGGCAAAATTAAATGATAAAACAAGTGAAATAATTGGTTCTGAAACTTTAACTTACACTAATAACAGTCCAGATAAATTGTCTTTTTTATGGATGAATGTAGATCAAAATTTATTCAAAACTGATTCTCGTGGAAATGCTGTAATTCCTGTAAATGGTAGTCGTAACGGTGCAAGAAGCGAAAAATTTGATGGTGGTCACAAAATTAAATCCGTTAAAATTGTTTCTGTAATTGGTGGGAAATCAGTTGAAAAAGATGCTAAATTTGAAATCAATGATACAAGAATGAGAATCGTTCTTCCTCAAGATTTGAATGCTAACGGTGCTTCATTGAAAGTTAAAATTGAGTTTTCCTATATTTCACCAAAATACGGTTCGGATAGAACGGGTGTTTTAGATACTAAAAACGGTAAAATTTTTACAATTGCCCAATGGTATCCAAGAATGTGTGTTTATGATGATGTAAGAGGTTGGAACACACTTCCGTACCAAGGAGCGGGTGAATTTTATTTAGAATACGGTGATTTTGATGTAACAATTACGGCGCCTTCAAATCACGTTGTAGTTTGTTCAGGAGAATTAGTAAATCCTAAAGAAGTCTATTCTGTTGCACAACAAAAACTTTGGGCAGAAGCTGCAAATAGTGACAAAACGGTTGTAATTCGTTCTGCCGATGATGTTGCCAATGCAGTTTCAAAACCTTTGGCTAAACCAACATTAAATTGGCATTTTAAAATTAAAAATTCTCGTGACGTTTCGTTTGCTTCTTCAGCTGCTTTTATTATCGATGCTGCAAGAATTAACTTGCCAAGTGGCAAAAAATCACTTGCAATATCAGCTTATCCAGTTGAAAGTGAAGGAACTACTGCTTGGGGACGTTCAACCGAATATACAAAAACATCTATTGAAAATTACTCTAAAAGATGGTTTGAATATCCTTATCCTGCCGCTACAAATGTAGCTGGAAACGAAGGTGGAATGGAATATCCAGGAATTGTTTTCTGTGGTTGGGAATCAAAAGGAGATCAATTATGGGGCGTTACCGATCACGAATTTGGTCACATTTGGTTTCCAATGATTGTAGGTTCAAACGAGCGTTTGTTTGCTTGGATGGACGAAGGGTTTAACACTTTTATAAATTCTTTGAGTTCTGTAGATTTCAATAATGGAGAGTACAAATCGCCTGATACAGATATGCATCAAATGGCTGAGGCTTTTACAAGGCCTTCAATTGAACCAATTATGACAGCTCCGGACGGCTTTAAAGAAGCTAATATGGGAATATTAGGATATTACAAGCCATCTTCAGGTTTGGTAATGTTGCGAGAACAAATTCTTGGAAAAGAACGATTCGATACTGCTTTCAAAACGTATGTAGCACGTTGGGCATTCAAACATCCAACACCAGACGACTTTTTCAGAACTATTGAAAATGTAGCTGGTGAAGATTTAAATTGGTTTTGGAGAGGTTGGTTCATCAACAATTGGCGTTTAGACCAAGCCATAACTAAGGTTAAATATGTGAAAAATAATCATAAATTAGGAGCCGTTATTTCTATAGAAAACCTTGAGAAAATGGCGCTTCCGGTTGTTTTAGATATTAAGTTTAAAAGTGGAACAGTTACTCGTGTAAAACTACCTGTCGAAATCTGGCAGAAAAACACAGATTGGTCTTTCAAAAATGATTCTACTGAAGAAATTGAAACGATAACATTGGATCCGGACCACGTTTTTCCTGATGTAAATAGTGCTAATAATGTATGGAATGCTGATAAAGGTGAATTGGAAAAAGATGTAATCTTAGAAAATTATTTTGGAAACTTTTCAAGCGCTATGATTCCTATTAAAATTAATTTTACAGAAGAAGAAGGAATGCTTGTTGCCAATGCAACGGGACAACCAAAATTGTCGTTAGAAATTGCAGGTAAAGACAAATTCACATTTGAACAAGCAGGTTTATCAATTCAATTCAACGAAATTAGAAGCGAATTCAATTTGATTGTTAACGGACAAACCTTCTTGTTTACAAAAGACAAATAGGATTTTCATTGTTAATTCAAACAAAAACACCAACTGAAAAGTTGGTGTTTTTGTTTATAAAAAAAATATTTTTTTTAAGAAGGTATTTGTTGACTCAAACAATGCAATGTTCCAAATCCCCATATCAAATCAATGGCACTAATTCCGATGATTTCTCTATTAGGGAAACATTCAGCCAATATATTCAATGCAATTCTATCCTTGGCATCATTGAAAGTAGGAACTAAAACACAATTGTTTAAAATTAAGAAATTTGCATAACTTGCAGGCAAAACCAATCCATCGAAAATAATGCGTTTGGGTATCGGTAATTCAATAATATTCAATGATTTTCCATCTTCTAATTTTGCGTTTTGCAATCGTTTTAAGTTGTCTTGCAAAGGTTTATAATTGCTGTCTTCTGTGTCCGATTCCACGATAGTTACCACCGTATTTTCATTAACAAAGCGACACAAATCATCAATATGACCGTGCGTATCGTCGCCTTCAATTCCGTTTCCTAACCAAATAACATTCGTAACTCCAAGATATTGCTTAAAAACAGCTTCATAATCTGATTTTGTGAAATTGGAATTTCGAACCTGAATTGTGGGATGCATCAAACATTCTTCCGAGGTCAATAAAGTGCCACATCCATTAGAATCAATAGCTCCTCCTTCTACAATTACGGGTTTTCCGTTTTGTAAAACTTGGATAATTGGAATATTTAGAAATTTGCTCACTTTCGTAGGAACGTGTTTGTCTAAATTGATGTTTTTGTATTTTGCCCAACCATTAAAATTAAAATTTAGCGCTTCTCTTTTGGTTCCGTTTTTAACAATAATCGGTCCCGAATCGCGCATCCAACTTCTGTTGGTTTTATAAATGATAAAGGAAATATTTGCCATTTGAACTGTGGCTGTTTCAAGTGTTTCTATAACTTTCGCTTTTAAATCTTCATCAGCAACGATTAAAAAAACTTGCTCGAAAGTGGCTATTTTTTTTATAAATTCAACAAAAGCCCATTGAATCGCTTCATATTTCCCTGGCCAATCTTTGCCATTATGCGGAAAACAAAGCAGAATCCCTTGTTGTTTTTCCCATTCAGCAGGAAATCGTCTATTGTTTGTAGTAGTCATAATTAGTCGATGGCTCGTTTGGTAATATCCCCAAAAGCATCAATTCTTCGGTCTCTAAAAAATGGCCAATTCTGACGTACATTTTCTTGCAGATCCAAATCCACTTCGGCCATAATAATCTCTTGTTTATCGTGTGAGGCTTGCGCTAAAATTTCGCCTTGTGGTCCTGCTATAAAAGAAGATCCCCAAAATTGAATTCCTGCAGTTCCCTCAATATAGTGTTCTAAACCGATTCTATTTGCGGCAGCAACATAAACGCCATTTGCCACAGCGTGCCCTTTCATCACGTTCATCCAAGCCCCATGTTGATTTTCGCCATATTCGTCTTTTTCTAATGGATGCCAACCAATTGCCGTTGGATAAAACAAAACTTCGGCACCTTGTAAAGCAGTCAAACGAGCGGCTTCGGGGAACCATTGATCCCAACAAATTAGTGTGCCAATTTTTCCTTTTTTGGTAGGGAAAGTTTTGAAGCCTAAATCACCTGGGGTGAAATAGAATTTTTCATAAAAATGAGGGTCGTCTGGAATGTGCATTTTGCGATACAATCCTGCTTCCGATCCATCGGCATCAATAATATAAGCACTATTATGGTATACTCCCGCCATTCTTTTTTCGAAGAAAGGAACAATGATAACAACTCCTAATTCTTTTGCCAAAGCACTAAAAGCAATAAACGAAGTGCTATACAAAGGTTCAGCTAATTCAAAATTTGCAACATCTTCACTTTGACAAAAATAATGACTACTGTATAATTCCGGTAAAGAAATTACCTCGGCACCATTATTGGCAGCATCACGAACCCAACTCAAACATTTTTTTAAGTTGTTTTCGGCAATATCATTCAAATTTAATTGAATAACCGCTATTTTATATTTCTTCTTTGGCATAAGGCAAAATTTAGATTGCAAAAATAGTTATTTTTATAAAGAGTAAGGGAAAAGTCAAATGGAAAGTTTAAATGGTAATTTTAAAGCAAAAAAGCACCAATCTTTCGATTGCTGCTTTCTATATCCTTTACCAAAGTTTAAAATTTGGTAAGGATTTTTTTGGAAGAATTATTTAGCTTACTAATTCGCTCTGATTTCTGAATACCAACTTCCCATCAAAGGAATCCAATATAACAATACTATCGGTAGTAATTGTTCCTGCTAGAATTTCTCTCGATAATTGGTTTAATACCTCTCTTTGTATTACCCTTTTTACTGGTCTGGCGCCAAATTGTGGATCGTATCCTTTTGCAGATAAATAAGCAATGGCCTCTGGAGTGGCGTCCATTGTAATGCCTTGTTGCGCGAGTATTTTGGTCACGGATTTCAGTTGTAAACCTACGATTTGAGTTATATTGGCATTGGTCAAAGGTGTAAACATCACTATTTCGTCAATACGATTGATAAATTCTGGACGGACAGTTTGTTTCAATAAGCCCAAAACTTCTATTTTTGCAGCTTCTGTTGTGGCTTCGATACTTCCTTTGAGATTGTCGAATTTTTCCTGAATAATCTGGCTTCCCATATTCGAAGTCATAATGATAATCGTGTTTTTAAAATCGGCTAATCTTCCTTTATTGTCTGTCAATCGTCCTTCGTCCAAGACCTGCAACAAGATATTAAAAGTATCCGGATGCGCTTTTTCGATTTCGTCTAATAATATCACAGAATACGGTTTTCTGCGAACCGCTTCGGTCAATTGTCCACCTTCATCATAACCAATATACCCCGGAGGAGCTCCTACTAAACGACTAACACTATGGCGTTCTTGGTATTCGCTCATGTCAATTCGGGTCATGGCATTTTCATCGTCAAATAAATATTCAGCTAAAGCTTTGGCTAATTCGGTTTTTCCAACACCGGTTGTTCCAAGGAAAAGGAAGGTTCCAACTGGTTTTAGCATATCTTGTAATCCAGCGCGACTTCTACGAACAGCATCGCTCACAGCTTCGATAGCTTCTTCCTGACCTACGATGCGTTTGTGCAATTCGTCTTCGAGTTTCAAGAGTTTTTCTCTTTCTCCTTGAAGCATTTTCATCACAGGGATTCCAGTCCATTTTGCGACCACTTCTGCAATGTCCTCGCGGGTAACTTCTTCTTTTATCAAGGAAGTTTCTGATTGATTTTCCTGTAATTGTTTTATAAAAAAATCTAATCTTTCTTGGGCTTCTTTTATTTTTCCGTAACGAATTTCGGCTACTTTTCCATAATCACCATCCCGTTCAGCCCTTTCGGCTTCGTATTTAAAATCCTCAATTTCCGTTTTCACGGCTTGGATATTATCGACAACATCTTTTTCAGATTTCCATTTGGTAAAGACTTCATTTCGATCGTCTTTTAGGTTGGCCAATTCCATCCCTAGGACTTTGAGTTTGCTTTCATCTTTTTCCCTTTTAATGGCTTCGATTTCAATTTCCAATTGCATTATTTTTCGATCCAAAACATCCAATTCTTGGGGTTTAGAATTGATTTCCATTCGGATTTTCGAAGCTGCTTCGTCCATTAAATCAATCGCTTTATCTGGCAAAAATCGATTGGTAATATACCTTTGAGATAATTCGACTGCAGCAATAATGGCATCGTCTTTTATTTGAACTTTATGATGGGTTTCGTATTTTTCCTTGATGCCACGAAGGATTGAAATTGCGCTTTCAGTATCGGGTTCCTCAATCATTATTTTTTGGAAACGTCTTTCGAGTGCTTTGTCTTTTTCAAAATATTTTTGATATTCATCCAAAGTGGTTGCGCCGATGGCACGCAATTCGCCACGAGCCAATGCCGGTTTCAGGATATTAGCTGCGTCCATTGCGCCTTCGCCACCCCCGGCACCAACGAGGGTGTGGATTTCATCAATGAATATAACAATATCTCCCTCAGCCGCAGTTACTTCTTTTACGACTGATTTTAGTCGTTCCTCGAATTCGCCTTTGTATTTGGCTCCAGCAATTAATGCGCCCATATCAAGTGAAAAAACAATTTTATCTTTTAGATTTTCGGGAACGTCGCCATCTACAATTCGATGCGCCAATCCCTCGGCAATGGCGGTTTTACCCACACCAGGTTCACCCACCAACATGGGATTGTTTTTGGTTCTACGGGTCAGAATTTGCAAAACTCTACGGATTTCTTCGTCTCGACCAATTACTGGATCAAGTTTTCCATCTTTGGCTAGTTCATTTAGATTTCGAGCATACTTGTTTAATGCGTTATAGGTCTCTTCTGCTGACGCGGAGGTTACGTTACTCCCTTTTCTAAGTTCATCAATAGCGGCTTTCAATCCGTTGTAGGTTACACCTTGGTCTTTTAATATTTGAGCCACTTTGCTTTTGGAGCCAAAAATAGCTAGAATCAAATGCTCTATTGAAATGAACTCATCGCTCATTTTTTTGGCAATTATTTCTGCTTCGTTGAGTGTTAAATTTGCCGTTCTGGAAAGCATAATCTCGCCACCAGTAACTTTTGGAAAACTCAGGATGGTACTGTCTAAAATTTGTTCGAACAACGGAACATTTACATTTAGTTTTTTTAAAATAAACGGAGCCACATTTTCATCAACTTCAAAAATAGCCTTTAAAACGTGTTCGTTTTCTATTTGTTGTTGTCCAAAACGCTGCGCTAGTTGTTGCGAAAGCTGAATTGCTTCCTGCGATTTGATAGTAAATTTATTGATATTCATTTTACTTTTAGTTAAAGTTTAATGTTTCAAGTTAAAAAGCACCTAACTTTGGAAAAAAATCAAATCTTATTCCATTGTTAAAGTTACGACAAAATGACTGATAATCTACCGTTTAAGAATTATATATTAATTAAAATTAACACCTAATGAGTTTATTTTCAAGTATTTTCGGGAGTTCTGAAAATCAAATCACATCAAACAATAATGTCAATTGGATTCCCCTGATTTTTATGGGACAGTTGGATGAAATTGTTAGCCTTTCAGATGAAAAACCAGTAGTGCTTTTCAAACATAGTACTCGTTGCAGCATAAGTCGTATGGCATTAAAACAATTTGAGAATGAGTTTGATTTAGAAGATAAAGTAGATGCTTATTTTCTGGATTTATTGGAATATCGTGACATTTCAAATGAAATTACCTGTCGTTTCAATGTTTATCATCAATCACCACAATTGCTGTTAATCAAGGAAGGAAAATCCGTTTATGATGTTTCACATAGCGATATTGATGCTGTGGAGTTGGAAAGGGAAGTTGTGAAATATTTTTGCCTTAGATTTATAAAAAGCCATGAATTCACTAATTAAAATAAGTAACCGCAAAATCGCAAATTAATGATTCAAATCAAATTTGCGAATTTGCGGTTTATTTTTGGTTTTAAAACCTTAAAAAGCCAATTTCATTTTCTCTTTTATTTCCTCCAAACAAAGGTTGTTGATACTTCCTTCGTGAGTATGTTTGGTTTCTTTTGGGGATTGATAAGTTCCGCTTTCCAATTGTTCGGCAACCGCTTTGTAAGCGTCCCTAAATGGCATTCCAGCTACCACCATTTCATTTAAAGTATCCACGGTAAACAAATAATCATATTTTTTATCTGCCAAGATATTGTCTTTTACCTTGATGTCTTTGATGGAGAAAATTGCAATATCCAAACACGCTTTCAGATTTTGAATCGCTGGAAATAATCCTTCTTTCAATAATTGCAAATCGCGGTGATACCCGCTTGGCAAGTTGTTGGTGATTAGCGTGATTTCATAAGGCAAGGCTTGAATCTTATTGCATTTCCCACGAATTAATTCAAAAACATCCGGATTTTTCTTGTGTGGCATAATGCTGGAACCTGTCATCAAATGAGCGGGCAAAGTGATAAAATCAAAATTTTGGCTCATATACACGCAAACATCCATTGAAAATTTTGTCAAAGTTGCTGCAACGCTACTCATAGCAAAAGCCACCGTTTTCTCTGATTTTCCACGGCTCATTTGTGCAGCAACCGAATTGAATTTTAAGGTTTCAAAACCTAATTCTTGAGTGGTATAAGTTCTATCGATAGGAAAGGAGCTTCCGTAACCCGCAGCGGAACCTAATGGATTTTGATCTACGATTTTCAAAGCCGCATTCAACATAGTAATATCGTCAATTAAAGTTTCAGCATATGCAGAAAACCACATTCCGAAAGACGAAGGCATTGCAATTTGCAAATGGGTATACCCTGGTAACAAGACGTTTTGGTGTTTTTCTGCTGATTCCATCAACAAATCAAACAAGGTTTTTACTTGAGATTTAAATTCGGTTACAACATCTTTGAGATACAAATTTACGTCAACCAAAACTTGGTCGTTTCTTGAACGGGCGGTATGGATTTTTTTGCCTGCATCGCCTAATTTTAAAGTAAGTAAATATTCTATTTTAGAATGCACATCTTCAAAACTATCTTCGATTTCAAATTCGTCTTTTTCTACATCGATGATGATATCTTCCAAAGCCAAAACTAAAGAATCAGTTTCTTCTTCCGTTAAAAGTCCAATTTGACATAACATTTTTGCGTGAGCAATTGAACCTAATGCGTCATATTTAGCCAAAACCAAGTCTAATTCTCTGTCGTTTCCAACGGTGAAATGTTCTATTTGTTTATCGGTTGGTATTCCTTTTTCCCAAAGTTTCATAGGTGTATTTTTATGGTTTGAAAAAATCAGTCAATATTTTGATGTATAGATCGATTCCTTCTTCGATTTCGTTGATGTATATAAATTCGTCTGCCGAGTGTGAACGTAAGCTTTCTCCAGGTCCTAATTTTAGCGATTGACAACTAATTACTGATTGATCCGAAAGGGTAGGAGAGCCATAAGTAGTTCTTCCTAAGGCAATACCTGCTTTTACCAATCCGTGTGTAACAGGAATTGAAGAGGCATTTAAATGCATCGAACGTGGTGTTACTTCGGCGGCCACATTTGCTTTTACGGTAGCTAAAATTTCTTTGTTATTATAACAATCATTCACTCGAATATCGACAACCAAATGGCATTCTGCAGGAACTACATTGTGTTGTTTTCCCGCGGTCACTTGAGTTACGGTCATTTTTACGGGACCTAATACTTCTGATATTTTCTCGAATTGATAGTTTTTAAACCAATCTATCACCGGCATTGCTTTGTATATAGGATTGTCCGGATTATTGTGCGCAGCGTGACTGGCTGTGCCTTTTACGACAATATCCAATACTAATAATCCTTTTTCGGCCACTGCGAGTTGCATTAATGTAGGTTCGCCAATGATGGCACAATCCAATTCCGGCAAATGTTTCAGGACACTATTTAATCCCAGTTTTCCACTACTTTCTTCTTCTGCCGAAGCGACCATCACAATATTGTAAGGCAGATTTTCATTGGCATAAAAATGAGTAAAAGCGGCTATAAGAGAAACCAAACATCCTCCAGCATCATTGCTTCCCAGGCCATATAATTTTCCATTTTCTACAATCGCTTCAAATGGATCTTTCGTATACCCTTGATTGGGTTTTACAGTATCGTGGTGCGAATTTAGTAAAAGTGTGGGTTTGGATTTATCAAAATTTTTATTGTAAGCCCAAATATTGTTATTTTCTCTTTCGAAAGGGATGTTGTTTTGAACAAACCATTTTTTGATTAAAAGCGCTGTTTGATCTTCTTCGCTTGAAAAGGAAGGAGTTTCAATTAGGGATTTTAATAACGCAATGGCATCTTCTATAAGGGTTTTTATGTTTTTCATAAAGTGATTGTACTATGTAATGTCGTTTTGTCTTTCAACATTCGGTGGTGACCAATATTTATTTTTTGAACACCTTTCGACAAACTATTAAAACAATTGTCCAATTTTGGAATCATTCCAGAATGAATGGCGCCTTCGGCTTTTAATTTGGAATATAATTCTTGATTAATATTTTCAATTACTGATGAATTATCATCGGCATCGAACAAAACGCCAGGTTTTTCGAAACAATAGTTTAAGGTAACATCAAAAACTTCCGATAAAGCAATCGCCAATTCGCTGGCAATCGTGTCTGCATTTGTGTTTAATAATTGTCCTTTTGCATCGTGTGTGATGGCGCAAAAAACAGGAACAATTCCATTAGAAATTAAAGTGTTTAATAATGCAGTATTTACTTTTTGTACATCTCCCACAAAGCCATAATCAATTGTTGGGTGGTTTCTTTTGGTGGATTGAATCAAATTCCCATCTGCGCCAGAAAACCCCATCGCATTAGTATTATACGCTTGCAATTCTGCTACACTATTTTTATTGATTAGCCCAGCATATATCATAACCACTACCTCAAGCATGGCAGCATCAGTAATGCGTCTACCGTCAATCATTTGAGGAACTAGGCCAATGCTTTCTGCCATTTTCGTAGCTGATTTTCCACCGCCATGAACGAGAATTTTACTTCCTTCAATATTGGAGAAGTCTTTAAGAAACTCCGATAATTCGGATGAATTATCGATGATGTTACCACCAATTTTTATTATGGATATTGGTTTTTTAGTTTCCATTTTCCAATATTTTTTTTAATACCAATTGTGCCGCATAGGTTCTATTATTGGCTTGTTCAATAACAATGGAATTTTCGCTATCAATAACTTCGTCGGTTACAATCATATTTCTACGAACAGGCAAACAGTGCATAAATTTAGCATTGTTAGTCAGTTTCATTTTATCGGCAGAAACGGTCCAATTTGGATCTGAATTTGTAATCTGACCGTAATCATTATAATTACTCCAGTTTTTGGCGTAAATAAAATCGGCGTTTTGGAAAGCTTTGTTTTGATTGTATTCAATTTTGGAATCTTTCGTTATTTCAGGATTCAGTTCGTAACCTTCGGGATGGGTAATTACAAAGTCCATATTCTCTTGCTTTTGCATCATTTCCACGAATGAATTCGGAACTGCTTGAGGCAAGGCTCTCGGATGTGGCGCCCAAGTTAAAACTACTTTTGGTCTGTGTTTGGTTTTGTGTTCTGCCATCGTAATGGCATCGGCTAGGGATTGTAAGGGATGACCAGTACAACCTTCCATATTTACAATCGGTACGGTGGCGTATTTCAGAAAACCTGACAATACTATTTCGGCATTGTCTTTTTCTTTATCAGCCAATCCGGCAAAAGCTCTAATTGCTATAATATCACAATATTGTGAAATTACCGCTGCTGCCTCTTTGATGTGTTCGGAGGCTCCTTTGTTCATGATCGCTCCATCTTCAAATTCGAGTGTCCAGCCTTCATTGGTAAAATTCATGACCATTACGTTCATTCCTAAATTTAATGCCGCTTTTTGCGTACTCAAACGAGTTCTTAAGCTAGGGTTAAAAAACAACATCCCGAGGGTTTTGTTTTTGCCTAGTTTTTTATTTTTTAGGGGTTTTTTTTTGATTTGTATAGCTTCTTTTACCCATTTTTGTAGAGAGTCTATGTTTTTTATTGAGATATAGTTCATCTTTTGTTTAATCAGTTGTTTGTTTAATCAATCAGCATTTTTATACAATCTTCGTAAATGCAATTTCATTTTTCAAAGCTTTCAAAATAAAATTATCTTCCAAGCCATTAATAATCCAAGTTTCGATATTCGCTGCTTTGGCAATAGCCGCAGAATCAATTTTGGATTGCATTCCGCCAGTTCCATGAGATGATTTCGAATCGCCAATTTCTTTCTGTAAAAGCTGTAAATCCGTTACTAATTTGATGGTTTCAGGAAATTCATCGTTAAACGTTGCTTTGGTGTAAATTCCGTTTGTATTTGTAGCAATTATCAGAATGTCAACATTCAATAAAACTGCAGTTAAAGCCGCCAATTTATCATTGTCACCAAATTGAATTTCATCCGTCGCAACCGTGTCATTTTCATTTATAATTGGAATATAACTATTTTTCACCAATACATTTATCGTGTTCACAATGTTTGCTTTGGTTTGTTTTTTTTCAAAATCAGAATACGAAAGTAAACATTGGGATGTATGCAACCCTAAATCACTGAAGTTTTCGTGGTATATTCGCATCAAATGGGGCTGACCTATCGAAGCCAAGGCTTGTTTGACAAAAACATCTTTGTCGTGATTATCTAGTTTCACAAACTGTTTTGCCGCAGCAATGGCTCCAGAACTCACAATTATGAACTCATAATTGTCTTGTAATGCGGCAATTTGCATACCAATATCCTCAATCTTTCCTCTCGAAATGTGATCGGTTTCCTTGGTAAGCGTGTTGCTTCCTAATTTTAATAAGATTCTTTTTTTACCTAATTTGTCCATCGCCGTAAATATACCATTTATTAGTAACTAAATGCTGCAAACCTATTGGGCCACGTTGATGCAACTTGTCCGTGCTTATCGCTAATTCCCCTCCAAGACCAAATTGTCCACCATCAGTAAATCGAGTGGAGGCATTTTGATATACTGCCGCACAATCTACTTGTTCCATAAATTGCTGAGCAATAGCATCATTTTCGGTAATAACCGAAGCCGAATGTCCGCCACAATATTTGTTGATTTTTGCGGATGCTTCTTCATTAGAATCTACAATTCCAATGACGATTTTATAATTTAAAAACTCTTCATGCCAAATCAACTCCGATTCAATTTGAGTAACATTTGTTGCTTTTGAAAATCGTTCGTCACCCAAAACTTCAACATTATAGTTGCGTAATTCAGCAACCAATTTAGTTGCAAAATCGGACCAGTTTTCTAAATTGGAATCAATTAATACTTTATC
>Ga0209443_1000062_pt1 | contig 64192 bp, 56 predicted proteins | sample LauGreBMM110DCMD_2_FD_187571 | JGI IMG/M metagenome (GOLD analysis project Ga0209443, IMG submission 187571) | Freshwater lake microbial communities from Lake Michigan, USA - Su13.BD.MM110.DCMD (SPAdes) (version 2) | ecosystem: Environmental > Aquatic > Freshwater > Lake | place: Lake Michigan... | reverse complement strand
AGTGTTTTGCCAGATACCACAAAATCTTTTGCTGAGAATGTAGCCAATGGAAAAGTAGCCTTACCTCCCTGTCATGCTTTTTTCCAATTTTATGTTTCGGAAGGTAAATTATCGTGTCAGTTGTATCAAAGAAGTGCTGATATTTTTTTAGGAGTGCCTTTTAATATTGCTTCTTATGCCTTATTAACAATGATGATTGCCCAAGTTTGTGATTTAAAAGTGGGTGAATTTATTCATACTTTTGGCGATGCTCATATTTACAATAACCATTTTGAACAAATAGAATTACAACTTTCAAGAGATGTAAAAGAATTGCCCAAAATGATATTAAATCCCGAAATAAAAAATATTTTTGACTTCAAATTTGAAGATTTCACTTTGGAAGGATACGACCCACATCCGGGAATTCGTGGAGCTGTAGCGGTTTAAAAAACCACCTCTTTTAATAATGATAAATTAAAATTTCTTTCAATAATTCTAATAAATGAAAATATTAATTGCTGCGACTTCCCAAAACAATGCCCTTGGAAAAGACAATAAAATTATTTGGCATTTGCCGGATGACTTTAAGCGTTTCAAGGAACTCACCTCAGGGCACTATATTATTATGGGGAGAAAAACTTTTGAAAGTTTTCCAAAACCATTACCCAATAGAACGCACGTAGTAATTACACGACAAAAAAACTACCATCCTGAAGGTTGTATTGTGGTTAATAGTATAGAAGACGCCTTTGAAATTTGCCCTGAAAACGAAGATATCTTTATAATTGGTGGTGCCGAGATATACGAATTAGGACTTCCTTATCTCGATAAAATAGAACTTACTTTTATTAATGAGAACTTTGATGCAGACGCTTTTTTGCCAAAAATTGATTTTTCAAAATGGGAATTAATTAAGGAAGAATTTCATGCTAAAGATGAAAAACACGCCCACGAATTTAGCTTTCAAACCTTCCTAAAAAGATAATTAAATACTTACCTTTGCCCAAAATTAATACTAATGTCTAAGAATATTACCCCATACAAAGATTCAGAATTAGGAAAAAAAGAGCAAGTTGCACAAATGTTTGATACTATTTCTGGAAATTATGATGGTTTGAACCGTGTCATCTCTTTTGGTATCGATATTAAATGGCGTAAAAAAGTATTGAAATTGGTTTCAGATAAAAATCCGAAAACCGTTTTAGATATTGCTACAGGAACAGGCGATTTAGCAATTTTGATGACCAATACAACTGCGGAAAAAATAATAGGTTTGGATATTTCTGCTGGAATGTTAGACGTAGGTAGAAACAAAATTAAAGCAAAAAAGCTGTCTGATAAAATAGAAATGATTTTGGCAGATTCAGAAAATATGCCTTTTGATGACAATGCTTTTGATGCCATTACGGTAGCTTTTGGTGTAAGAAATTTTGAAAATCTAGAAATAGGTTTGGCCGAAATTCTTAGAGTTTTAAAACCAAACGGGATATTTGTAATTTTAGAAACTTCAGTTCCAGATAAAACTCCATACAAACAAGGGTATACTTTTTACTCTAAAAACATGCTTCCATTAATTGGAAAATTATTCTCAAAAGACGATTCTGCCTACCAATATTTATCAGAATCAGCTTCCGTTTTTCCTTACGGAGAAGCGCTAAACAATATTTTAAGAAAAATTGGGTTTATAGAGGTAAAAGCAATGCCGCAAACATTTGGTGTCGCAACTATTTATTCAGCTTCAAAAAAATAATTTGAATTGGGATCTTAATGAAAAAAATAACCATCTTATTACTACTATTTTCAAGCGTTGGATTTTCTCAAACCAAGGGGATGTTCAGCTACGATCCACTTGTAAACCTAGAAAACTTCGATAAATCAAGGGTGTATTGGGGTTATTTTTTAGGCTTTAATTCTTACGGTTTTAAAATTGACTATAAAAGTTTACAATATGTAGATGTTAAAGTTGAAAATACAACTGGATTTAATGTTGGTTTGGTAGGTGACCTTAGACTTCATGATTATATAAATTTACGGTTTGAACCCGGATTATATTATACCCAAAGAAATCTAACGTTCCCCGATTTTATCAGAGAAATAGATGCCTATAGAGAAGTAAAGTCGACCTATATACATCTTCCGATATTACTAAAATTCTCTGCATTAAGAACTGGAAATGTTCGTCCGTATTTAACAGCAGGGGTTTCTAGAACTTTAAATTTAGGGAGCAATTCGAATTCTACCGATGACAATTTCCAGCAACGGTTTAGAGTAAAATCGTGGACTTCCAATTATGAGTTAGGTTTTGGAATGGATTTATATTTTGAATATTTTAAATTTTCTCCCTCAATACGAGGTGTTTTCGGATTGGAAGATGAACTTGTTCGAGATAACGACCCATTAAGTCCTTGGACTACTAATATTGAATCGATGAAAACTAGAGCGATTCTAATTAATTTTACTTTTCATTAGAGAATTTTATCTTCTAAATTCACTTAAAATTATTGCAGTTGCAGCTGCTACATTTAAACTTTCTGTAAGTTGTAAGTCACCAAAATGCGGAATTGTTAATCTGCTTTTAATGCTATTTTCAATTTCATGAGAAATTCCATTGGCTTCATTTCCCATAATTACAATTGCCTCTTTTGGCAGATTTTCTTTATAAACATTGGAGCCATTCATAAAAGTGCCAAAAATGGGCAACGAAGAATTTTGTAAATATGATTTTAAATTCACATAACTCACATTGACTCTAGAAATGGAACCCATCGTTGCCTGAACTACTTTTGGATTGTATAAATCGACCGTTTGTTCTGAACAAATCACCTGAGAAATTCCAAACCAATCGCACAATCTCAAAATGGTGCCTAAATTTCCAGGATCGCGAATATCATCTAAAGCTAAGATTAAACCTTTATCTAATATTGGCATTGAAGCGGGTATTTTAAATACTGCCAAGCAATTATTTGGAGTTGTTAAAGCACTGATTTTCTTTAATTCAGATTCAGAAATTATAGATTTTAAATCAGTCTGAACGGCATCAAATATGGGTTCGGTGCAATACAAATGTTCTAATATAAAGTTGGATTTCAACAATTCCTGAATTACTTTTACGCCTTCAGCAATGAATAACTGAGTTGCAATTCTATTTTTTTTTAGATGCAAACTAGATATAAACTTTATTTGGTTTTTACTAACCATAGAAATAATGTACTTTTGAATTAAATATTTCGCATCCTTTGAGAAACCAGACTACAAAAATATCATTATTTATTCTAATTGCAGTAATAATCTCTGCTTGTAATTCTTTAAGAAGAGTTCCAAATGGAAAAATGCTATTGACCAAAAATGAAATCTTAGTTGACGGAAAAAAAGAAAGTAACGAAGAGGTAACCAATCAATTGTACCAAAAGTCGAACAGTTCTTTATTAGGCTACCGACTCCGATTGAATATTTTTAATTTGGCAGCCCCAAACCCAGACTCTATTTATAAAGCAAAATTCATCAAAAATCCTGAAAAATATACTGCGATGGCAAAATGGCTATCAAAAAAGCAAGTAGATCGTTTGGGTAAATCCTTTTATTATTCGGGAATACATAATTTTCTGAAAAAAACAGGAGAGGCGCCCGTACTATTAGATCAAAAAAGTACCGATCGATCTTTATCAAGATTGCAATCCTATTATTTTGACAAAGGTTATTTTAATCTTAAAGGGAATTACAAAATTGATAGCCTCAGTAATAAAAAAGCATTTGTAAAGTACAACGTTACTAAAGGAACTCCGTTTACATTGGATACAATAAAGGTAAATATCAAAACTCCAATTTTAGATTCAATTTACAAAACCAATAAAGATTTGGCCTTTCTGAAATCGGGAAAACAATACAATAAAATCGATTTTGATTCGGAGAGAAATAGAATTACTACTCATTTTAGAAATAATGGTGCCTATTATTTTCAACAAAATTATATCAACTATTCTATTGATACTTTAAATGCTAATAGCAAAGCCAATATAGATTTAAATATTGAAAATCAATCAATTAGAGTTGGTGATTCTACTAAAATAATACCTTTTAAATTGTATAAAATCAGTACTGTGAATATTTATACAGACAACCTGACTTCAAAAACAAATTCAACTATTTTAGATAGTGTTTCTTTTAATAATTTCAATTTATATAGTGTTACAAAATTAAAATACAGACCAAAAGCCGTAACCGATGCTGTTTTTATTTCTAAGGGAAGTACTTTTTCAGATATAAAAACAACTTTAACTTCTAGGTCTTTAGGTGGATTGCGTGTTTTTAACTATCCTTTAATTCAATATGTTGTTGACCCAAAAAATGAAAATTCACTAATTACAAATATTTATTTATCGCCAAGACCTAAATTAAGTTTTGGTTACAACTTCGACTTTACCCATTCGGCAATTCAGGACATCGGTATAACGGCAAGCACCTCTGTTTCCATTAGAAATATTTTTCAAGGTGCGGAAACATTAGAATTGTCTGCTAGAGGAAATATAGGTTCCTCAAAAGAAGTGGCAAAGTTCAATAATAGTTTTTTTAATGTTTCAGAATATGGTTTTGACATTAAACTCCATATGCCAAGGGTGTTTTTTCCAATAAAAACGGAACGAATAATTCCAAAAAGCATGTTGCCTTTTACCAGTCTGGCAGTAGGTTATATCAAACAAGAAAACATTGGATTAGACAAACAAAATTTTACGAGCTCGCTTAATTATAATTGGAACCCTCGTGAGAGTGTAAAAGCTCGCCTGGAGTTGTTGAACATCCAATTTGTAAAAAATGTAAATACAAGTAACTATTTTAATATTTACAAATCATCGTACTATGTTTTAAATTCTTTGGCTCAAAATGTGAGTTATGCAGTGAATCCTAATTATTTTAATAGTAATCAAGAATTGATTATTGAAAGCGGTACCAATGGATTTACTAACGATGTTTTAGGTCCAAATCCAACTATAATTTCTTCAGCAGAAGATTATAAAACCATTCGAAGTATTGAAGAAAGAAGGAGTAGATTGACAGAAAATGATTTGATAGTTTCTACAAGTTATAATTACTCAGAGAATACAAGAAAAGATCAAAACGATAACGATTTTATGATTTTCAGAGGTAAAATAGAATCTGCCGGAAATTTATTATCGCTTCTTGCAAGAGCTTCAAAACAATTAAATAATCAAGAAAGTTCCAACAGGTTTTTTGAAGTTGACTATTCTCAGTATTTTAAAGTAGAGGGTGAATTTATTAAATTATGGGATTTACACCGAAAAAGAATATTGGCAATTCGCTCCTTTGCTGGGGTGGCAATTCCCTATGGGAATTCTAATAATATTCCATTTTCTAGAAGTTATTTTGCAGGGGGAACCAATGACAATAGAGCATGGCAATCCTATGGCCTAGGTCCTGGGACAAGTGGTGGTATAAATGATTTTAATGAAGCAAATTTAAAATTATCCATAAGCGCCGAACTTCGTTTCAATTTATTTGGTCAATTAAATGGGGCGCTATTTATAGATGCCGGGAACATATGGAATGTATTAGACAATGTTGATGATGAAAAATTTGTATTTAAGAATTTAAATTCAATAAAAAACAGTGCTATTGGCTCAGGGTTCGGGTTTAGATATGATTTTAATTTTTTTATAGTGAGAATGGATTTAGGATTTAAAACCTATAATCCATCTGAAGAAGAAGGTAGAAAATGGTTTAAAGATTATAATTTAGACAAATCTGTAATAAATATTGGAATTAATTATCCATTCTAATTTTATAAATTATTAATTTTGCATACTAATAAATAATAAAACAACACATAAATGTCACACAACATTAAAGCTGGAGTTGCAACTGGCGATTCAGTTCAAGCAATTTTCAGCTATGCAAAAGAAAAAGGATTTGCACTTCCTGCAATAAATGTAACCGGTTCTAGTACAGTTAACGGTGTATTAGAAACTGCTGCAAAATTAAACGCCCCTGTAATTATACAATTTTCAAATGGTGGATGTATTTTTAATGCCGGAAAAGGTTTGTCTAACGCCAATGAAAAAGCCGCTATTCTTGGTGGAATTGCTGGCGCAAAACACGTTCACGCATTAGCAGAGGCCTACGGAGCAACTGTTATTCTTCATACTGATCACTGTGCAAAAAAATTATTGCCTTGGATTGACGGTCTTCTTGATGCTAGTGAAGCTCATTTTGCTGCAGCTGGAAAACCACTATATAGTTCTCACATGATCGATTTATCTGAAGAACCTATTGAAGAAAATATTGAAATTTGCAAAACGTATTTAGCTAGAATGAGCAAAATGGGAATGACATTAGAAATTGAGCTTGGAATAACAGGTGGTGAAGAAGACGGGGTAGATAATTCTGATGTGGATAGTTCAAAATTGTATACACAGCCTTCAGAAGTTGCTTATGCTTATGAAGAATTAATGAAAGTGAGCCCGCGTTTTACAATTGCCGCTTCTTTCGGAAATGTTCACGGTGTATACAAACCAGGAAATGTAAAATTGACGCCTAAGATCTTAAAAAATTCTCAAGATTACGTTCAGGAAAAATTTAATACAGGAAATAACCCAGTTGATTTTGTATTTCATGGAGGTTCTGGATCAACAGTTGAAGAAATTAGAGAAGCAATTGGATATGGAGTTATAAAAATGAATATAGATACCGATTTGCAATTTGCTTTCACCGAAGGAATTCGTGATTATGTAGTAAATCATATTGATTATTTAAAAACCCAAATCGGAAATCCTGAAGGTGCTGATCAACCCAATAAAAAATACTACGATCCAAGAAAATGGGTTCGTGAAGGAGAAATGACATTCAACGCGAGATTAGAACAAGCTTTCGCTGATTTGAATAACGTGAACACTTTGTAATTAACAATTGATAATTGACAATTAATAATTGTCAATTATCCATTATACATTAAAATTATGTCTTGGTTTAAAAGAACAGAAAAAGGAATTACTACAGCCACAGAGGACAAAAAAGATGTTCCGAAAGGATTGTGGTATAAATCTCCAACAGGGAAAATTATCGATGCCGACGAATTAGCAAGAAACCTTTGGGTTAGCCCAGAAGATGACTTTCATGTTCGCATTGGAAGTAAAGAATATTTTGAAATATTATTCGACAATAATGAATTTAAGGAATTAGATGCGAAAATGACTTCCAAAGATCCTTTGCATTTTGTGGATACTAAAAAATATTCTGACCGATTGAAAGACGCAATGGAAAAAACCAAATTGAAAGATGCGGTTCGAACAGGTGTTGGAAAATCTAAAGGGAATGACTTAGTGGTTTGTTGCATGGATTTTGCCTTTATTGGTGGTTCTATGGGGGCTGTTGTAGGAGAAAAAATAGCACGTGGAATAGATCATTCTATTAAAAATAAAATTCCATTTGTGATGATTTCAAAATCAGGTGGAGCGAGAATGATGGAAGCTGCTTATTCTTTAATGCAATTGGCAAAAACATCGGCAAAATTAGCGCAATTAGCTGAAGCTGGAATACCCTATATTTCTTTATGTACCGATCCAACTACAGGAGGAACAACCGCTTCATACGCCATGTTAGGCGATATTAATATTTCTGAACCAGGTGCTTTAATAGGATTTGCAGGACCTAGAGTGGTAAGAGATACAACTGGTAAAGATTTACCTGAAGGATTTCAAACTGCAGAATTCTTATTGGAACATGGTTTCTTAGATTTTATTGCTCCTAGAAAAGAATTAAAAGACAAGATTAATTTATATATCGATTTGATTTTAAATCAAGAGGTAAGATAAATTATATATCATTAAGACAAAAAGACTCAAAGCTAACTTTGAGTTTTTTTTATTTATATTATTTAAATTCCTGTTCGAATGGCTTCTACAGGATCTAATTTAGAGGCGGAGATGGCAGGTAAAATTCCTGATATCAATCCGATCACAGCTGCCAATCCAGTTCCTAAAAGTATGTTTCCAACTCCTAATACGAAATCAAAGTCTAAGGCATTTGTTAAAATAATAGAGACAAGCCAAACTAAAATAAGTCCGATTAAACCTCCAATTACAGATAAAATAACTGCTTCAAATAAAAATTGGAATAAAATAAATCTATTTTTTGCCCCTAATGATTTTTGAATTCCAATTAAATTCGTTCGTTCTTTTACTGAAACAAACATAATATTGGCAATTCCAAATCCACCAACCAATAAAGAAAATCCACTGATAATCCAGCCCACTATATTCATTTTCGAAATAATACCATCTAATAAATCCGTAAATCCCGACAATACATTGATAAAAAAGTTATCGATTTCACCCGTTTTCATTCCGCGGTAATTTCTCAATTTCTGAATCAATTCTGCTTTATAGGCTTCCATGTCAATTCCTTTTTCTGGTTTAATAACAATTACTGGAGTCATCGAATCATTGTTATCTCCATACAATCTTCTAAGAAAATTTACTGGCAAATAAACCTTAGTATCATTGCTTTCTCCAAAAATTCCCGCACCCTGTTTTTTTAAAACTCCTACAACTGTAAATTTTTGACCGTACATTCTAATGTATTTTCCAATAGGATCAGTTCCTTCAAAAAGCCCTTGAGCCACTTGATTACCAAGTACAACTAGAGCTGCACCTGAATTGGCCTCCGATTCATTATAAAATCTTCCTTCTTGGAATTCTAATCCTTGAATATCAATAAATTCATGTGAAACAGGAGCAACATTAACATCTGTAACAATATTTGCCTCATATTTTAAGGATTGACTTGCGGTAAACATTTGATAACACATCTCTTTAGTGTTGTTTACAGAAGATTTTAAATATTCGTATTCATCATATTTCACATTTGGAAACTGCTCCCTTTTCCATTGCGGAATTTCAGAAGGTCCAAATGAAAAACGCATTAAGTAAATGGTATTTTTATCTAAACTACTTAAGTCTTTTTTGATTTTTCTGTCCAATGAGTCCACGGCAGCTAGAACTGCAATTATAGAGAAAATTCCAATAGTAACTCCTAATAATGAAAGTAATGTTCGCAATTTATTGTTTCGCAAAGCATTCATTGCAAAACTGAAACTCTCTTTTAACAATCGAAAATAAACAATCATGGCTTTAATTTAGTAGCGTAAAATTCAATATTATTTTATGAAAAACCTAATAAAATAACTATTTTTGCACTTTTAAATCTAACTACTACAATGAACATCACTAAGAAAATCCAATCTGCTTTAATTTCAGTTTTTTCAAAAGACGGTTTAGAACCTATCGTGAGAAAATTACACGAACAAAATGTTACTTTTTACTCCACTGGAGGGACTGAAGATTTTATTAAAAACCTTGGAATTCATGTTGTTCCCGTTGAAGAGATAACCTCCTATCCTTCTATTTTAGGTGGTCGTGTAAAAACATTACACCCAAAAATTTTTGGTGGAATTTTAAATCGCCAAGATAATGAAAGTGATGTACAACAAATGCAAGAATTTGCTATTCCTCAGATTGATTTAGTGATTGTAGATTTATATCCTTTTGAAAAAACAGTTGCTTCAGGAGCATCGGAAGAGGATAGCATTGATAAAATTGACATCGGCGGAATTTCTTTGATTCGCGCTGCTGCAAAGAATTTTAAAGATACCGTAATTGTGGCTTCGGTAAATGAATACAGCGCCCTTTTAGACGTCATTACCGCTCAAAATGGCACAACAACATTACAAGACAGAAAATTATTTGCTACAAAAGCATTCCATGTTTCTTCCAATTATGATACTGCCATTTTTAATTATTTCAATACCGATGAAACGTATTATAAACAAAGTATTGCCAACGGACAAATTTTAAGATATGGTGAAAACCCTCATCAAAAAGGATATTTCTTTGGTGATTTTGATGCCATGTTCACCAAATTACACGGTAAAGAATTGTCCTACAATAATTTATTAGATGTGGATGCGGCGGTAAATTTGATTTTAGAATTTGAAAATGAAGAGCCTACATTCGCAATATTAAAACACAATAACGCCTGCGGTTTAGCTACTAGAAAATCGATGAAAGAGGCTTATTTAAAGGCTCTAGCTTGCGATCCAACATCCGCTTTTGGAGGAGTTTTAATTGCCAATGGCAAAATTGATGTCGCTACGGCAAATGAAATAAATTCGTTGTTTTGTGAAGTAGTAATTGCAACAAGCTATGATGAAGAAGCGATTGCCATTTTAGAGCAAAAGAAAAATAGAATTTTATTAGTACAAAACAAAGTTGAGCTACCAAAAACTCAAGTTAGAACTTGTTTAAACGGGTTATTAGTTCAAGATAAAAATAATATCACCGATTCAAAATCAGATTTAAAAACGGTAACAACTACTGAACCAACATCTCAAGAAATTGAAGATTTGATATTTGCATCCAAAATTTGTAAAAACACCAAATCAAATACGATTATTTTTGCGAAAAATGGTACTTTAATCTCCTCTGGAACAGGACAAACCTCAAGAGTAGATGCTTTAAAACAAGCGATTGAAAAAGCCGATACTTTTGGATTTGATTTACATGGAGCGGTAATGGCGAGTGATGCTTTCTTTCCATTTCCAGATTGTGTAGAAATTGCAAATCATGCAGGAATTACAGCAGTAATTCAGCCTGGTGGTTCAATCAAAGATGAATTGAGTGTCGATTATTGCAATGAAAATAAAATTGCAATGGTATTTACAGGAACACGTCATTTTAAACATTAATTTGTTTAACTTTGTAAATAATTTTTTTTCAACCCTAACTAAACCCTTAAAAGACTTATGGGATTTTTTGATTTCATGACCGAGGATATCGCTATTGACCTTGGTACAGCAAACACATTAATCATTCACAACGGAAAAGTTGTAATTGATTCACCATCTATTGTTGCTCGTGACAGAATAACGGGTAAAATTATTGCTGTTGGTAAAGAGGCAAATTTGATGCAAGGTAAAACCCATGAAAACATAAAAACCATTCGACCGTTAAAGGATGGAGTTATTGCCGATTTTGACGCATCGGAAAAAATGATAAGCATGTTTATCAAAAGTATTCCTGCATTGAAAAAAAGAATGTTTACACCTGCACTTCGTATGGTTGTTTGTATTCCTTCTGGAATTACTGAAGTTGAAATGCGTGCCGTTAAAGAATCTTGCGAAAGAGTTAACGGTAAAGAAGTCTACTTAATTCACGAACCTATGGCTGCGGCAATCGGAATTGGAATTGATATTATGCAACCAAAAGGAAACATGATTGTGGATATTGGAGGGGGAACAACTGAAATTGCAGTTATTGCACTTGGAGGAATTGTTTGCGATAAATCAGTAAAAATTGCAGGAGATGTATTCACCAATGATATCATTTACTACATGCGTACACAACACAACTTATTCGTTGGAGAAAGTACGGCTGAAAAAATAAAAATAGAAATTGGTGCAGCAATTGAAGATTTAGAAACTCCACCAGATGAATATTCAGTTCAAGGACGTGATTTATTGACTGGAAAACCAAAACAAGTAATTGTTTCTTATAGAGAAATTGCAAAAGCATTAGACAAATCGATACAAAGAATTGAAGATGCAGTAATGGAGACTTTATCTCAAACGCCTCCCGAATTAGCGGCCGATATCTACAACACTGGTATTTATTTAGCTGGTGGTGGGTCGATGTTGAGAGGTTTAGATAAGAGAATTTCTCAAAAAACAGATTTGCCAGTTTACATTGCTGAAGACCCATTAAGAGCCGTAGTTCGTGGAACTGGAATGGCATTAAAAGACATCCCAAGATTTAGAAGTATTTTAATAAAATAATAGGCACAATAGATGCAGCAAATATTCAATTTTATTTTTAAAAACAGCCATCGATTGCTGTTTTTGCTGCTTTTACTGATCTCGTTAGTATTGACTATTCAATCCCATTCTTTTCACAGAAGTAAAGTGATTTCTTCTGCCAATTTTTTAAGTGGCGGAGTTTATGAAAGAATCAATGGATTCAGCGAATATTTAAATCTACAAACTCAAAACGAAATTCTAGTCCAGGAAAATGCTCGTTTGAAAAGCCAATTATTTAATATTAAAGATTCTACTTTAGTACCAAGTTTAGACAGCATCAAAGGAATTGACAAAGTGAATTTGATCGTTTCAAAAGTGATACGCAATTCTTATAATGTTTACGAAAATTACATCACAATAAAAGGCGGTGAAAAAGCAGGAATTAAACCCGATATGGGAGTCGTTAACAGCTTAGGTATAATTGGAATTGTAGACAACACTTCAGAAAAGTACGCCACTGTGATGAGTATCTTAAATAGAAAATCACAAATCAATGCTAAAATTAAAAAAACCAATCATTTTGGATCTCTAATTTGGGACGGGAAAAGTACTGGTTTTGTTCAGTTAATTGATGTACCTAGATTAGCTGCAATTAGAAAAGGAGACACCATTGTTACCGGTGGCCAATCTGTAATTTTTCCAGAAAATATTAATATCGGTACTATCGATAAAATATATATCGACAACCAAACAAATTACTATACTCTTAATGTAAAATTATTTAATGACATGACTAATCTTGGTCATGTTTACATTATTAAGAGCAAAGACCGTGAAGAAATTATCAACCTAGAAAATCAAACAAAAAATGAATAGCGCAGTAATAATGAGCTTCGTTCGATTTTTCTTGTTGCTTGCCGCACAGATAATTATTTTCAATAATATTGATTTATTCGGTTATATAAATCCGTTTCCCTATATTTTATTTATCCTATTATTTCCAGTAAATGGCAATAAACAACTATTGATTATTACCAGTTTTTTACTAGGAATTACCATGGATTTATTTAGTAATTCCGGTGGGGTTCATGCTGCGGCTTGTTTGATATTAGCCTACGCTAGACCTTATATTTTTAAATTTTCCTTTGGAGTAAGTTATGAATATCAAACCATTAAAATCAACGATGTCTTAACGCCAGAGCGCTTTTCGTTTTTATTGGTTTCAGTTATAATCCATCATTTTACCCTTTTTATTTTAGAAGTTTTTCAATTGAGTTCCCTATGGGATATCTTACTTAGAACTATCATAGGAACACTATTTACCTTGCTTATATGTATTATCTTAATTTATATTTTTAAGCCAAGTAAACGATGAGAAAAGCACTACTTCCTTTAATTATTATTATTACTACTTCATTGCTATTAATAAGAATTTTTTATCTTCAAGTAGTTAATGATACCTTTAAATTACAATCGGAAAATAACGCTATTAAAATTAAATACGACTACCCTGAAAGAGGTTATATTTATGACCGATACGGTAAGTTACTAGTTGCCAACCAGCCCTCATATGATATCATGGTTATTCCTCGTGATTTAAAACAAATTGATACGGCAGAATTCTGTATGCTGCTAAATATTTCCAAAGAGTATTTTGATGAGCGAATGGCTAAAGCAATTGTATATAGCCCCCGTCTTCCATCTGTTTTTTTACCACAATTAAATAAATTAGAATATGCTGCTTTTCAAGAGAAAATCAGAAAATTTGAAGAGTTCTATATTCAAAAACGTTCTTTAAGAGACTATCAGGTTTCGGTTGGAGCCAACGTTTTCGGATTTATCAGACAGGTAAGTGAAAAGGAAGTTGCAAAAAACCCGTATTACAATAGTGGTGATTTAATTGGAAAACAAGGAGTTGAAGAAAGTTACGAGAAAATTCTTCGAGGAATTAAGGGTGTAAAATACATTCAAAAAGACAAATTCAATAGAGAAATTGGCTCCTATAAAGAGGGAAAATACGATACTATTGCTGTTCAAGGGGAAGATATCAACTTATCTATTTCGGCAGAATTACAAAAATATGGTGAACAATTAATGATTAATAAACGGGGGGGGATTGTGGCTATCGAACCTTCTACTGGAGAAATATTAACATTGGTAACTGCTCCTTCCTATGATCCCGCAGTTCTTGTTGGAAGACAGCGTTCAAAAAATTACACCAGATTATATAACGATTCAATAGCAAAACCCCTTTATGACAGAGGATTATTAGCAGAATATCCACCTGGATCACCATTTAAAATACTTACAGGATTAATAGGTTTACAAGAAAAGGTAATCAACGAACAAAGCACTTTCATGTGTAACCATGGATTTAGTTATGCCCGGGGGAGATTCATGAAATGCCATAGTTCAGGGCCCCATCAATTGTTCAATGGAATTGCACTGTCTTGTAATTCTTATTTCGGAAATGTGTACATGAAAATTATTAATAAATATGTAAGACCCGAATCGGCAGTAACTATTTGGAGTAATCACGTAAAAAGTTTTGGCTTAGGCCAATTTATGGGCTACGATTTACCAACAGGGAAAAAAGGAAAAGTTCCAACTGGTAAAACCTATAACAGAATGTATCCGGGTTGGCATTGGGATAGTAAAACAATAGTTTCTAATGCAATTGGGCAAGGAGAAGTATTGATGACCCCAATTCAATTGGCAAATATGATGGCTACTGTTGCCAATAGAGGTTATTATTATACCCCTCATATTATAAAGAAAATAAAAGGGGAACTAATAGATCCCAAATTTAGAATAAAACACCAAACAACTGTTGACAAAAAATATTTTGACCCGATTGTTGAAGGGTTGTTTGGAGTATTTAATTATCCTGGAGGAACTGGAAATTCACTTCAGGTAAAAGGAATTGATATTTGCGGGAAAACCGGAACAGCTGAAAATTTTGCTAAAATAAATGGTAAAAGAACCAAACTTCAAGATCACTCTATTTTTGTTGCTTTTGCTCCAAAGGATCGTCCTAGAATAGCTATAGCTGTCCTTGTAGAAAACGGATACTATGGCGCTAGAAATGCTGGCCCAATTGCTGTTTTAATGATTGAAAAATATCTAAAAGGCAAGATTTCTCGAACCGATTTAGAAAAAAGAATGTTTGAAGTAAGTTTACAAGGAGAATATGACAAGTATGTTAAAACTAAAGTTGATTCTTTATTGATACCAAAAATTGAAGAAAGTACAAAGAATTAATTGAAATGAAAAACCAAAGCGTAACAAGTAACTTGGATTGGATTAGTGTAGCTATCTATATTATTTTGGTAATATTAGGATGGTTAAACATTTATTCTTCTTCATTATCTTCAACTGTTGAAGACGCTTCACTTTTTGATTTTACTCAAATTTATGGCAAACAGATGCTATTTATTTTCTTTACTATTCCACTGGTTTTTATGATATTGGCAGTAGATGCGAAATTCTATGAAAAGTATTCTAGTGTTATTTTTGGCGTTGTATTAGTTTTATTAGCTGGCTTATTTGTAGCCGGGAAAACTATAGCTGGACAACGCTGTTGGTATGCAATTGGGGGATTTACGTTGCAACCTTCCGAGTTTGCAAAAGCAGCAACAGCACTGGCGTTGGCCAAATACTTAAGTGATGTTCAAGTAAATTTGAAAGATTTGAACCGACAATTTCAAGCCCTATTAATCATTCTTTTACCAATCATGTTGATTTTACCTCAACCCGATCCTGGAAGCGCTTTAATTTTTAGTGTTTTCTTATTAGTTCTTTATAGAGAGGGATTGCCATCCTGGTATTTATGGACTGGTTTTGTAGCTATAATCTTATTTGTAATGTCGTTGCTTTTTGAACCTTGGGCTGTGATAATTATAGCGCTAGTTGCTATTGTATTTTATTACTTAAAAAGTAGAATTGGTAACAGAAATAGTATAGCAAGCTCGTTATTATTTGTTTTGATTTCAGGTTATGTGTTTTCTGTAGATTATGTTTTTGATAACGTTTTTAAACAACATCACCGAGATCGTTTCAATATTTTATTGGGTAAAGAAGTGGATATGAAAGGTATTGGATACAATACCAATCAATCGGAAATAGCGATTGGATCGGGAGGTTGGTTTGGAAAAGGATTTCTGGAGGGCACACAAACAAAAGGAGGATTTGTGCCTGAGCAACACACTGATTATATCTTTACAACTGTTGGTGAAGAATGGGGATTTCTAGGTTCACTCATTGTAATTGGACTATTTGCAGGTTTATTATTAAGGATAATTTATCTCGGCGAAAGACAAAAAACAAAATTCAGCAGGATTTATGGGCAATGTGTTGCAGGGATTTTATTCATACACTTCTTCGTAAATATAGCCATGGTTGCAGGGATTTTCCCAACCATTGGAGTGCCACTACCCTTCTTTTCTTATGGAGGATCAGGACTTTGGGGCTTTACCATTTTATTATTTATTTTCTTAAAAATGGATGCCAATAAAGTAAATGAGTGGTAACTACTAAATTAAAAAGCCCAAGCTTTATAATCACTTTTTCGCTCTAGTTCATTTTCAACGGTATCATTTAATTGAGGGAAAAAGTCAATTCCAGTAATTTTTTCAATTGAATCAACAGAAACCACAAACTTATATAAGGGTTCTTTGCTTTTAACACTTGGTATTAAGAAGGCAACCATTTTATTTTTCCCTTGATAATTACAATAGAGTATTTTATAAAAATAATTGGGGATCGCCACTTTCTCGGAACCAATTGTAGGTAATCCTTTTTGTAATATTCCACCTGTAACCAAATAAATGCCATTGTATTTGGTTGCCCAATACCTGGATTTTTCTTCTAATCGTTTCCAAATTCCATCATTGAAATTATGTTTTTGAGGTGAAATATTGGAAGTGAAAAAAGTTTCATCGTAGGCACTTTTTGAAAATCTCATGTCGGCAGCGGCACATAAATGACCTCTATCATAACCCGATTTTTTATAGTTATCAGAAGCTGCAGATTCAGTGGATACTTTGGGATCATTGATAAATCGAGGTCTTTTAAAATGACCAATGCCTTCGTTTTCGCTTCTTAAAAAATAGGAAACCCATTCTGCTTGTTCGTATTTTTCATTATAAGAAAGGGCATAATAACTATGTTTTATTACTTGTTTTGTGCTAGAGATTGGCAAATAGGCAAAAGGATTGTGATCCTGTAAAGAAGCCGATTTGGTAGTTAAACCAATCGAGGAAGAAAATAAAAATAAAGAAAAAAATAAAATTAAAATCCGGCGACAAGACAAACCCTTTTTCATCTTACTTAATTTTTTTTGTCTTTTAACAATCGATACATTATGGATTGTAAAAGCGAAAGAACCGTACTAAAAATTAAAGCAGTAAAAAAAGAATCAACTCTGAAGCCACCAACAATTTTAGCACACAATAAAATCAAAATTGCATTTATAACAAGCAGAAATAAGCCCAAAGTAAATACAGTCACTGGAAGAGTGAAAAGAATAAGGATAGGTTTAACAAATATATTTAGCAATCCTAAAACTATGGCTACAATAATAGAGGTGGTAAAGTTTTCAACATATACTCCTTTTATAAAATGAGAAAGGAACATCACTATTATTGAACTAAAAACAATTTTCATTAATAACTTCATGATAGTCAATTTTTTTATAAATATAAATTTAGTAAATAATTGAAGTCAAATTACATTTTCAAGAAATTTCCAGTGAGTTCAAAAAAATCCTGAGGTTTTTCAGCATGTAGCCAATGACCAACATTGGTGATGGTATTGATAACTGCTAATGGAAAATGTTGTTTTATTTTATCAAAATCGGAATCAAGAATATAGTTGGAGTTTCCGCCGCGAATAAATAAAGTAGAATTTTCAAAAAGCGCATTTTCAGGTAGAGCCGTTCCAATTTGATCTATTTGAGAATTAAAAACCGGTAAATTAAAGCGGAATGCCAATTGTCCTGGTTCCATCCAATACAAATTTTTCAATAGAAATTGTCGGGTTCCAAAATCAGTAATGTATTTTGAAAGCGTCTCCTCCACCTCGCTCCTACTCGGTTTTTGTGAGAAATCAATTGCATTTAAACCTTCTAAAATAGTTTGATGGTGCTGTGGATAAAACTTTGGACCTATATCGGCAACAATAAGCTTATCAATTAAATTTGGAAATTTAGTTGCTAAAAGCATGGCTACTTTTCCTCCCATTGAATGTCCAATACAATTACTGTTTTCAAGATTATTTTCATGACAGTAATCAACCACATCCTGAACCATGACCTCATAATTGAAATTATCAGAATGAAAACTACGGCCGTGATTTCTAAGATCGAGTAAATGAACTTGAAATCCTTCTTGCGCATACTGAGTACCAAGGGTTTTCCAATTGTCGGACATCCCCATAAATCCGTGGAGAATTAAAAGTGGTTTTCCTTGACCTTCAATTTTAGAATAGAGCATAATTATGATTGATGTTGGGGGTTGCGTGAGGGATGGCAGCGGAAATCCCGCCCTTTTTGCGTGGATTGCAACGCACAGCCCGACCCTTGTGGTCACGCCCCAATTATTATTTTAATTTTTGCAAATACATATTTACCACATTGTCTAATCCGAGATATAAAGCTTCGCAAATTAAGGCGTGGCCAATGGAAACCTCCAATAAATTAGGTATGTTTTGATTAAAAAATCGGATGTTATCCAAGCTTAAATCGTGTCCAGCATTGATTCCTAAATTCAATTCGTTGGCTAATTTTGCAGCCGAGATATAGGGATCTATTCCTGATTTATTTCCCAATCCATATTGGTGTGCGAAACTTTCAGTGTATAATTCGATTCTGTCGGCACCCATTTTTGCTGCTCCTTCTATCATTTCTAATGTGGGATCTACAAATATAGAAGTTCGAATTCCGTTTCGCTTGAATTCTTGCACTATTTCAGTTAAAAAATCAAGGTGTTTTATGGTATTCCAACCCGCATTTGAAGTGATTGCGTCGGTTGCATCGGGAACTAAAGTAACTTGCGTAGGCTTTACTTCTAAAACTAAATTTATGAATTGAGGCTCTGGATTTCCTTCGATATTGTATTCGGTATAAACGACATTTTTTAAATCTCGGGCATCTTGATACCGAATATGACGCTCGTCTGGTCTTGGATGAACAGTAATTCCTTGGGCTCCAAATTTTTGAATATCTATGGCTACTTTAAGTAAATCGGGAGCATTCCCTCCACGTGCATTTCTTAAAGTGGCAATTTTATTTATATTTACACTTAATTTTGTCATTGACTTTTTGCTTATAAATTCTTCACAAAAATACAAAGTAAAACACGTTGATTTATGCTAAATTTTGATTATTTTGCAGTCGTTTTAACCACAATACTAAATGTTAGAAATTACCGATTATATAAATACCGATTTTAAAGCAATTAACAGCTCGGATTCTATTGAATCGGTTATTTTTTTCTTTGAAGAAGCTCGCTTCTCTCATTTCCCTGTGGTTGAAGATGGCGTTTATATTGGCTGTATTTCTTCTGAAGAAGTGGAAACATTTGATTCAAGTAAAAAAATATCCGATTACCGATATGCCTTGAAAGGATTTTTTGCACGAACATCAATGTTTTGGGTTGATGTTTTGGATGTTTTTTCTAGAAATATTACTACGGTTATTCCTGTATTAAGTGATGAAAATACTTATGTTGGTTATTATGAAATAACAGAGGTGATTCGGAATTTCTATGAAACCCCATTTGTTAAAGAGTATGGAGGAGTGATAATTGTCGAGAAATCTATTTTGGATTTTACGATGAGTCAAGTCGTTCAAATTATTGAAAGTAATGAAGGCAGAATATTAGGATTGTATGTTTCTAATACTACTCCTAACAAAGTTCAAGTGACTATTAAGATTGTTTTAGGCGGAATGAATGAAATTCTGCAAACCTTTAGAAGGTTCGGGTACGATATCATTTCGGAATTTAAAGAAGATGTTTTTCTAAACAACTTGAAGGATCGATCAGCTTATTTAGACAAATATTTAAGCATTTAATTATTAGTTTCAAGTTAATTTTCATAAAATGAAAGTAGCAATTTACGGACAATATTATCAAAATAGTACGGAGCCAATCATCCGAGATATCTTTGTTTTTTTCAATGAGAATAATGTCGAAATGATTATTGAAGAAGCATTTTTGAAACTTTTATATGAAAAACAAATTGTAAAAAAAGAATATAAAACTTTTCAATCTCATAAAGAATTAGACTCTAGTTTTGATATCATGATTAGTATTGGTGGTGACGGAACTATTTTAAGAGCTGCCACTTTAGTTCGTGATTCTGGAATTCCAATTTTGGGAATCAATGCGGGTAGATTAGGGTTTTTAGCGATGGTTCAAAAGGATGAAATTGCTGAATTTTTACAATTAATTATTGAAAAAAAATACACTATTTCTGAAAGGAATTTAATCAGTTTAACGGTGACTCCAAACATTCCTGAAATATCCGATATAAATTTTGCAATGAATGAAATATCGGTTAGTCGAAAAGACACTACTTCGATGATAACAATTGAAACTTATTTAAATGATGAGTTTTTAAATTCGTATTGGGCTGATGGATTAATAATTTCAACTCCCACAGGATCAACCGGCTACTCACTTAGTTGCGGAGGGCCAATATTAACTCCAAACGTAAGTAGTTTAGTAATTACCCCAATTGCACCTCATAATTTGAACGCCCGCCCTTTAGTGATTCCTGACGATACCGTTATTCGATTGAAAATAACAGGACGAGAAGAGCATTACTTGGTTTCCTTAGATTCAAGAATTGCTTCGGTAAAAAATGAATCCGAGTTAACAATAAGAAAGACCCCTTTCAAAATTAAAATGGTCGAAATTCATGAAGAGACCTTTTTAAAAACACTTCGCAACAAACTTCTTTGGGGTGAAGATAAAAGAAATTAACCAGTATTTTTTTAGGTTCGGCATACTACAGCCGATCAATTTTCGTTTTAAATAATTACTATTTAGAAAATTGCCCTTTATTTGATAAATCAGGGTGATATATTCAAATTATTAAGCCATTTAGAACCTATAATTGTTATATTTGCAAGCTATTTTTAAAAAGGATGAATAGAAATTATATCTTATTTATTTTACTCCTGGGGTTTACAAATGTAAATGCTCAAATTCATGAAATAGGAGTATTTCTTGGCGGAAGTAATTATATTGGAGATGTGGGTCCTACGAACTATTTAGCACCTGATGAATTTGATTTTGGGGTAGTGTATAAATGGAATAAAAGTCCACGACATTCTTGGAGATTCTCCTACAATCAAGCTAAAATTACATCCTCCGATTTAAATTCAGATTCTCCGGGCAGAACTCAAAGAGGTTTTCATTTTGAAAATAATTTAAAAGAAGTATCTTTAGGCCTTGAATTCAATTTTTTTGATTTTAATTTGCATGATTTTGAACCTAAAATAACACCCTATGTTTATAGTGGTTTAAGTTATTTTGCCTATGACGAGTTGTTTTATATAGCTGGAGAACAAAAAACAGATTTTAGAAGTGGCGCTTTGGCAATTCCAATGACATTAGGAGTGAAAACAACTTTATTTGAACATTTAATTTTAGGTTTAGAAGTTGGGGCTCGATACACTATGACAGATAATTTAGACGGGAGCAATCCAAAAAATAAAACATTAGCGCCATTGAAATTTGGTGATTTAAATAGTACTGATTGGTATGTGTTTTCGGGTATTACTTTAACGTATACTTTTGGAAATCAACCGTGTTATTGTGTCCATAAATGAGTATAGAAGAAACCATTAATAAAGACAATCTTCCTAAACATCTTGCTATTATTATGGATGGGAATGGACGTTGGGCTAAACAAAAAGGATTGTTGAGAGCTTTTGGCCATGAAAATGGAACAAAATCTGTGCGCACTGTTGTAGAAACTTCAGCAAAGTTGGGAATTAAAAATCTAACTTTATATGCTTTCTCTACAGAAAACTGGAATCGACCAAAACTAGAAGTAGATTTATTGATGGAGTTGTTAATTAATTCTTTGAAAAATGAATTAAAAACACTTCAAGAAAATAATATCAGACTAAATTCTATTGGAAATTTAGACTTATTACCAAAATCGGCTCAAAAAAAATTACAGGAAGTGATTGAAACCACCAAAAGTAATTCAAGAATGGTTTTAACATTAGCTCTAAGCTACGGCTCAAGAGAAGAACTCATAAATGCTGTTAAAAATATTAGTAATAAAGTTAAAAATAATATAATTTCAATAGACAACATAGATGAATCAATAATAAATCAGCATCTTTACACACGTGATTTGCCAGAAGTTGATTTATTAATTAGAACAAGTGGCGAACATCGAATTAGCAATTTTTTGCTTTGGCAAATAGCATACTCAGAATTATATTTTACTGATGTGCTTTGGCCTGACTTTAAGGAAAATGATTTATATGAAGCGATTATTAGCTATCAAAAAAGAGAACGTAGGTTTGGAAAAACAAGTGAACAAATTAAATAAAGTATTAGTGTTAAATAAAAGCATACAATTATTGCTTACGATTATATTTTTTGGAAGTATTTCTCAAATAGCAGCACAAGATAGAATCCCATTTGATCAAGGAAAAAAATACATACTTGCCGACGTTGAAGTAACAGGTAAAATTAGCTTTAATAAACAAACTGTTGTCACTTTTGCCGGCCTTGAAAAAGGTCAAAACATAACTGTGCCTGGAGAAGAAATTAGTAATGCGATAAAGAAATTAGGCAAACTTGGACTGTTTAGCGAAATTGACTTTTTTGTTACTCAAATTAAAGTCGATAGTATTTTTCTTGAATTGAACATTAATGAACTCCCAAAATTAACTAAAGTTAAATTCAATGGAGTTAAGAAAAATAAATTCGAAGATTTAATTAAAGAAAATGGTTTAACACCTGGAAAAGTAGTCAATGAAAATCTTCTAACTACCACTAAAAACTACATTGAAAATAAATACAAAAAAGACGGATTTTTCAATGCCAAGGTGAACATTAATGTGGTAAGCGATACTACAGAAAATAACAGAGTGAAGCTAGTTGTTGGAATTGATAAGGGAGATAAAATTAAAATTGGAAGTATCACTTTCAATGGCAATTCTAAGTTTTCAGATAAAAAGCTTCGTAACGCAATGTCGGATACAAAACAAAGAAATCCTATTAGGATTTTTAAAGCTTCAAAATTTATTAAAGATAAATATAAAACTGATTTAGCAAAAATAATTGACGCCTATAAAGAAAAAGGGTTTCGAGATGCCAGAATAGTTTCTGACAGTGTCTATTTTAATAAAGAAAAAAATAGTCTTTATGTGAATATTAATGTTGAGGAAGGAAATAAATACTACTTTGGAAATATTAAATTTTTAGGAAATACCGTATATTCTGACCAAGGCTTAAGAAGCATCTTAGGAATAAAAAAAGGCGACGTTTATAACGGCGTTTTATTAGAAAAAAGAATTGCTGATAAAACAAAACCTGACGGAGAAGATATAACCAATTTATACCAAAATAATGGTTATTTATTTTCAAATATCAATGCCGTAGAAGTTAAAACTGCAAATGATACCATTGATTTTGAAGTTAGAGTGGTTGAAGGACCTATCGCGTATTTTAATAAAATTACAGTTGTAGGAAATGACAAAACTCATGATGAAGTTATTTACCGCGAACTTAGAACTAAACCAGGAGAAAAATATAGTAAAGATGACTTGGTTAGAACCATTCGAGAAATTGGTCAATTAGGATTTTTTGATCCCGAAGCAATAGATCCAAAATTTAAAAATGTAGATTCTTCGGCTGGAACTGTAGACATCGAATATAATTTAGTTGAAAAAGGGTCAAGCCAAATTGAACTTCAAGGTGGTTATGGCGGAGGTGGTTTTATCGGAACTCTAGGATTGTCATTTAATAATTTCTCATTAAGAAATGTATTTAACAAAGAAGCCTACAAACCTTTACCTATGGGGGATGGACAAAAAGTATCTTTAAGATTACAAGGAAGCACGTTTTTCCAAACGTACAGTATGTCCTTCTCCGAGCCTTGGTTAGGAGGTAAAAAACCGGTGCAATTTAGCACGTCATTATCGTATAGCAAGCAATTTTTAAATGACTTTTCCTCTGGTTCAGTTGATAAAAGCAAAAGTTTCAACATTTTATCAGCCTCAATTGGATTAGCAAAAAGATTGACCGTGCCAGATGATTCCTTTGTACTTTCAAATTCATTAAGCTTTCAATTTTATGATTTAAATAATTATAATACAGGATTATTTACCTTTGGAAATGGTGCTTCTAGAAACTTAGCCTACACTATTGGATTGAGTAGAAATAATAAAGGGGTGAACCCAATATTCCCTACTTATGGATCTGAGTTTAGTGTTTCAGCTAAATTCACTCCTCCATTTTCATTATTCAACAAAATAGACTACGCTAATTTAGGTAATCTAGCGGAATACAAATTAACCAATTCTGGCGATGGATATTTTGATGTAAATAACAATTGGGTAGCTCCAGGTGATTATATTGCAACGCAAGAAATTAACGGTCAGAGTTATCAAGTAAAAGCAAATAGCTATGTTAACGCAGATACCGACCAGGGCAAAGTTGACCAGAAAAAATTCGATTGGTTGGAATACTATAAAATCAAATTTAAAGCCGATTGGTTTACAAAAATATATGGCAAATTAGTCCTCAGATCATTAGGGGAATTTGGGTTTTTAGGCTCCTATAATCAAGATCGTGGAATGGTACCATTTGAAAGATTTTTTGTCGGTGGAGATGGATTGGCTAACTTCGCTTTGGATGGACGTGAAATTATTGGTTTAAGAGGTTACCCTAACCAATCATTAACTCCTTCTGATAGTCGTGGTGCTCAAAATGGAGCAACGGTATATAACAAATTCTCATTAGAATTAAGATATCCGCTTACATTAAAATCATCTGCTTCAATTTATGCACTTACATTTGCAGAGGGTGGAGCAGCCTATGATTCGTTTAAAAATTATAATCCTTTCATACTTCAACGATCTGCAGGAGTTGGTTTAAGAGTGTTTATGCCAGCATTTGGTTTATTAGGTATTGATTTTGGTTACGGTTTTGATGCATTACCTATTCAGGGTTTAACACAACCTAATGGTTGGGAAACTCACTTTATTATTGGTCAGCAATTTTAATGAAAGCATTAATTTTCTAAAAAAATTAAGTTATGAGAAAACTATTTTTACTATTTTTGACAATTCTATTTACTGCCGTGACCTTCAGTCAAACGAAAGGAGTTAAAATTGGTTATATTGACATGGAATACATTTTGCAAAATGTTCCTAGTTATACAGAAGCTAAAAACCAATTGGAGCTTAAAGCGCAAAAATGGAAACAAGAAATTGAGGTTAGAAATAATGAAATTACAAGACTAAAAGACGCTTTAAAAGCAGAACAAGTGTTGTTAACAAAAGAACTTATTGTTGAAAAACAAGAAGAAATTACTTTTCAGGAAAAAGAGTTATTAGATTATAACCAAAAAAGATTTGGACCTAATGGAGATTTATTAATACAAAAATCAGTTTTAGTAAAACCTATTCAAGATCAAATTTTTACGATAGTTCAAGATCTTGCTGATTCTAAAAAATATGATTTTATTTTTGACAAATCATCCGATTTAACAATGTTATTTGCAGCCAAAAGATACGATATAAGCGATCAAGTTTTAAGGACCTTAAATAGAGCAGAACAAAAAGAACAACTTACAAAAAAGCAGCTTAAATTACAGCAAGAAAAAGACGCTAAAGAGGATTTCATAAAAGAAAATCCTGAAATGCTGGAAAGACAAAAAATTCTTGATGATAAAAAATTAGCTAGAGAAAAATCAATTGCCGATAAAAAAGCCGAGGCTCAGGAAAAGAAAAAAATTGCCGACGAAGCTAAAAAGAAAGAACTAGAAGAAAAAGCCGCCTCTATAAAAGAACAAAATCAAACTGCTGTTGAGGCAAAAAAGAAAGAGTTTGAAGAAAAAGCCGCCGCTATAAAAGCACAAAATCAAGCTGCCGCTGAAGCTAGAGCCAAAGCTTTAGAAGAAAAAAAGAAAGAACTAGAAGAAAAAGCCACAGCACTAAAAGCTCAAAATCAAGCTGCTGCTGAAGCTAGAGCTAAAATAATCGAGCAAAGAAAAAAAGAACTTGAAGAAAGAAATAAAAAAATATTAGAGGACAGAGAAGCCGCTAAAAAAGCAAGAGAAGAAAAATTAAAAGTAAAACCAATAAATTAATAATTAATACTAAAAATGATGAAACAATTAAAATGCTTACTAATAGCTACAATCTTTTTCCTAGGTGCTAACCCAATTTTCGCACAATCGAAAACTGCTCATGTAGAAGTAAATGAAATTATGTCTAAAATGCCAGCAATTTTGGAAGCTCAAAAACAGTTAGAGAAATTAGGAATTGAGTACCAAGCGGTATACAAAACAATGGGAGAAGAGTACCAAGCAAAAATCAAAAAATACGAAGGAGAAGTAGCAACTGTATCGGAAAAAATGAACATTGAGCGTCAAAAAGAAGTTCAAGATATGGAAAAAAGAATCCAAGAATACGGTCAAACTGCTCAAAAAGAATTACAATCTAAAGAAGCGGAATTAATGAAACCTATTCAGGAAAAAATTAAAGCAGCGATTCAAAAAGTGGGTAAAGCTAAAGGTTTTCAATACATTTTGAATTCTGAAAGCCTATTATTAGCTGACGGTCCAAACTTAACTGCTGATGTTAAGAAAGAATTAGGATTCTAATATTGACAAAATAAATATTTTAAAACTGCTCCTAATGTGAGCAGTTTTTTTTTACATTTGTTTCATGAGTAATATTAATCCCATCGGCTTGTTTGATTCAGGAATTGGAGGTACTTCCATTTGGAAAGCCATCCACCAATTGATGCCGAATGAAAATACCATTTACCTCGCCGATAGCAAAAACGCACCTTACGGAGTAAAATCCAAAGAAGAAATTATTGCACTAAGTAAAAAAAACACCGAATTATTATTAGAAAATAATTGCAAAATAATTGTTGTGGCTTGTAATACCGCAACTACAAATGCCATTAAAGAACTCCGCGCATCCTATGATGTCCCTTTCATAGGAATTGAACCTGCAATTAAACCCGCAGCTACCCACTCTAAAACACGAACTATTGGTATTCTAGCTACAAAAGGAACACTAAGTAGTGCACTTTTCTATAAAACAGTTTCTCTCTATCAAGAAACCAATATTATTGAACAAATAGGTTATGGATTAGTTGAATTGATTGAAAATGGCGAAATAAATTCACCTAAAATGGAAGAGCTTTTACACTCCTATTTAAAACCAATGATAGAAAAAAATATTGATTACTTAGTATTAGGTTGTAGTCATTATCCGTACTTAATTCCGAAAATTAAAGAGATTTTACCTAAAACCATTCAAATAATAGATTCAGGCGAAGCAGTTGCAAAACAGACTCTTTCTGTATTGCAAACACAAAACGGTTTAACTAATTTAGAAAAAGGAAAATGTGAGTTTTATTCCAATATCGATCCGAAAGTGCTTAACGATATTCTAGAAAATAACTATAGCGCTAAAAAAAGAGACTTTTAATTCTCCTCTTTAAACCAACTGGAATACATAATATAATTGTTAGATATTCTTTCGATTTCCCCAGCAAAATCAGATTGATCAATGTCTTTGACTTTTTTAGCAGGTACTCCGGCCCAAATCGTTCCCGATGGTACCACAGTGTTTTGAGTTATCACACCGCCTGCAGCAACAATAGAATTACTTTCGATAATACAATTATCCATTACTATGGCTCCCATTCCAATTAGTACATTATCGTGAATCGTACAACCATGAACAATGGCGTTATGTCCAATTGAAACAGTATTCCCAATTACTGTAGGATGCTTTTGATACGTACAATGAATTACTGCCCCATCTTGAATATTGACTTTATTGCCAATTTTAATAAAATTGACATCTCCTCTAATAACAGCGTTAAACCAAACACTGCAGGAATTACCAAAAGAAACATCACCAACAATAGTGGCGTTTTCAGCAACATAACAATCCTCAGGAATAGAAGGAAATTTTCCGTTTACAGCTTTTATTACCATAGTATAAAAAAATAGTCCCGACGAAGCGGGACTGACTATTTTAATTATTATTTAATTATTTGCAGGGCAATTACAGTGGTATCTTTCTGGCTCACAGAATAAATTTAAACCAATTGTAATTTGATGAAATCCTTGATTATCAAACTTTACATCTCCAAACAATTGAGAATAGGTATAGGCAACCATGAAATTCTTATAATTTAATCCTAATATAGGAGTTATATATTGTAATTTTTGTTCTGCTAACCCATTGCCTTTTAAATATTGAGCGCCATCAAAACTTCTTCTGTAAGATAAACCACCCCAAATTTTTCCGTCTTCGAAATTTTTATATGCCTTAATATTAAAATCAATTGAGCTTTCTTTGGTTTTTTCTACCGATTGAAACATAATAGAAGGTTCCCACAATACAATATCAGCATCACCAAAAGTATATCCAGCACTCAAAATTAATTTTCTAAGGTTATCACTTTCATAGGCAGTATAAATATTACGTCTTGTTTCAACAGCATTCTTAATAGTTAAATGAGAGAAAAATTCTAAATAACTATAAGAAGCTCCGATGTCAAAATTCATGTACGACTCTTTTTGAACAACTGTACCATCAACAATTGGATCGTAATTTCCAGAGTTTCTAAATTGTGTTTCATCCAATTGACTCTCTATCATAACCCCACTAATTCCAAATGAAAGCTGATTCAAATCAGATTCATCTCTTGAAAACATCAAGTGATGTGCATAGGTTAATTTTAATCCTTTTTGAGAATGATAACCATTCACGTCATTAAAAAGGATCATACCCACACCCGATTTTTCATTTAAACGGCCATTAATGCTTAAAGTTTGCAATTGAGGGGCGTCTTGCTGTTCAAACCATTGCTTGCGGGCAGTTAATCTTATTTTGGTACAACTTGAAGCACCCGCCATTGAGGGGTGAATCAAATAATAATTGTCTGATAAATAATCTGAATACACCGCAACTCCTTCCTGGGAGAAAGTATATTGAGCAATAAAAATCAAACCTAAAATGTATAATTTTTTAATATTCATATTTAATAATTCTTTTATGAATTGGGATATATAGGTGGTAATAAAACAAAATAAGTTCTTCAACGTTTCTAATTCATGAAAGAAATATGAAAATCGAAAATGACTCCTTTTTTTGATTAAAATCTAAGGTACTCAATTTTATTCCGGTCAAATATATAAATTTTTAAGTTACTTATCAAATACAACTTAATATATTTATAGCTATTCAAAATTAAATAACGCTTTAAGTTCCTATTTTATTGTTAGGGTTCATTTACAAAAAACCATCACAATCATTTTGTAAATTGCCCTCAATATTTAATGAAATTATTTACCTTTACGACTCCTTATTTCAAAGTAAAAAATTAAGAACTAAAATGATGAAAATAGCAATAAAAAATACTCAAAATCCTACCATATTAAAATTTGAATTCCCTGATTTTATTACTCAAAATGAGAGTTTTGAATATAAAAATATAGATGAGGCCACCGATTCTCCCCTAGCGCAACAATTATTCTATTTGCCATTTGTAAAAACAGTTTATATTTCTGGGAATTTTATTGCTATAGAAAAATATTCAATCGTAGAATGGGAAGAGGTCCAAGAAGCTGTTGCCGAACAAATTGAGGAATTTGTAAATAACGGCGGAATTATCATTAAAGTGGATGAAAATAAACTTAAAAAACAAGCCATAACCGTTTATGGCGAAATGACTCCAAATCCTGCAACTCTAAAATTTGTAGTTAGTAGAATGTTAACCAAAAACGGAGTGGAATTCAAAAATATTGACGAAACCAAAGCGTCTCCTTTAGCTAAAGAATTATTCGGTTTCCCCTACGTGAAAGAAGTTTTTATCGACGAGAATTATATTTCGGTAACCAAATATGAAGTCAACGATTGGAACCAAATCACGCTTGAATTACGTTCCTTTATTAAACTTTTCATAGAAAATGGAGGCACTGTATTGGACGAAACTTTAATCGAAAATAAAGAGAAACTAGAGAAACAACAAATCAGTAATTTCGACAATTTAGATACTACTTCCCAACAAATCATCAATATTTTAGAGGAATATGTAAAGCCAGCAGTTGCTGCAGATGGAGGAAATATCCTTTTTGATTCCTATGATGAAAAAGAAAAAAGAGTGAAAGTAGTTCTTCAGGGCGCGTGTAACGGATGTCCCTCTTCTACATTTACTCTAAAAAGCGGAATTGAAAATATGTTGAAAGACATGCTGAAAGATGAAAATATTAAAGTGGAGGCTATCAACGGATAATTTCACCAATTATAATAGAAGTATTTAAATCGCTATTTTTATTTTTTTGAAGCTAATCCAGCTGTTCGCTACAATCCACGCATAAGCGGGAGATTTATACTGCCACCTGTCTTTCGGCAGACAAGTGTGGGCTAAAACCGTTATCATGAACCAACTAATTACTGAAACCAGTCCGTACCTTTTACAACATGCAAATAATCCTGTACATTGGAAAGCATGGAACAACGATTCATTAGCTCAAGCTCAAAAAAACAATAAACTAATCATAATTAGTATTGGATATTCTGCCTGCCATTGGTGCCATGTAATGGAGCATGAAAGTTTTGAAAATGTTGAAGTGGCCAAAACTATGAATCAACATTTCGTCAATATAAAAGTGGATCGCGAAGAACGCCCCGATGTAGATGCAATATACATGAAAGCGATACAAATAATGACTGGCCGTGGCGGCTGGCCATTAAATGTGGTCGCGCTTCCCGATGGAAGACCGGTATGGGGAGGTACTTATTTTCGAAAAGAAGAGTGGATTTCAACACTTGAAAAATTACATGATATTTATCAATCAAGCCCTGAAAAAATGATTGAATATGCCGAAAAATTACACCTTGGAATAAATAGTTTGAATTTTTCAAATGCTGAGATAATTACTGATCAATTAAACCAAAATTGTATTGAGCCACTAATTAAAAAATGGCAAAAAAGTTTCGATTTAGATTTTGGAGGAATGGCGCGTGCACCAAAATTCATGATGCCTAACAATTATAAATTTCTACTGCGATACGGCCATCAAGAAAACAAACAAGACATTCTAGACTTTGTGAATTTAACACTGACTAAAATGGCATTTGGCGGATTATTCGACACGGTTGACGGTGGTTTTTCTCGTTATTCTGTTGATATGAAATGGCACGTTCCCCATTTTGAAAAAATGCTTTACGACAATGGTCAATTGGTTTCTTTATATTCGGATGCTTATAAATTAACTCAAAATCCGCTGTACAAAGAAGTAATTGAAAAAACACTTCAGTTCGTTTCTAGAGAATTAATAAATAATGAAAACGGATTTTATTGCGCCCTAGATGCTGATAGTTTAGACCCAAATGGCCATTTGGAAGAAGGCGCTTTTTATGTGTGGAATCAATCTGATTTAGAAAAAATAATAAAGGAAGATTTCCCATTATTCAGTCAGGTTTTCAATATCAACGATTTTGGTTATTGGGAAAATGACAATTACGTTCTAATTCAAAATCAATCGCTAGAGATTATTGCAAAAAGTAATAAAATAAAACTCTCAGAGATACAAACCAAGAAGAAAAATTGGGAAAAACTACTTTTTGAGGAAAGAGAAAAAAGAAACAAACCAAGATTAGACGACAAGTCATTGACCTCCTGGAATGCACTAATGCTAAAAGGATACATTGATGCCTATAAAGCATTGAGTGATGAAAAATATTTGGAAACAGCTTTAAAAAACGCTCATTTTATTATTGATAAATTATTGTTGCCAGAAGGTAATTTACTTCACAACTACAAAAACGGAAACGCGAATATTAATGGCTATTTAGAAGATTATTGTTTTGTAATTGAGGCCTTTATATCACTTTATGAAGTTACAATAGATGAAAAATGGCTTCGTATTTCTAAGCAATTAACAGATTACTGCTTTGATCATTTTTATGATGAAACGGGACCGTTTTTCTCCTTTACTTCCAAAAATGATGAGCCATTAATTGCCACTCATTATGAGACGGAAGACAATGTAATTCCTGCTTCAAATTCAGTTATGGCTACTAATTTGTTTCAATTGAGCGTCTATTTTCAAAATCAATATTACGAATCCATTTGCATGAAAATGCTGAAAAAAATAATCCCAAATATAGATTACCCTTCGGCCTATTCTAACTGGCTTACTGTTCTGATGAACTATTCCGAACAACAAAAAGAATTGGGCATTTGTGGGGAAAAGGCATTGGAATACTTATCTAAAATAAATCAGGAATACCATCCTAATTTGCTTCTTGCTGCTGCAAATAAAATTTCGGAATTGCAATTTCTTAAAGACCGATATGTAGAAAATGAAATGTTGTTTTATGTTTGCCAAAACCAAACTTGTCAGCTTCCAACTTCCAATTTTAATGAAGTAATAAATAAAATTTGATTATTTTTTAGAAACCGTAGCCATGAAATCCTTTAGGTAATAAGGTTCAAAATAGGCCACATCTTCGAACTTACCTTGTTGGAATTTCTGATAACTGAACCCACTCATTTCATTTGCCGATGGATAAATAATTTCCTCGTGAAAAATAAAATTGGTATTCGTTAAAACGGTTTTTGCTTTTTCAGCACAATCTCCTACAAAGTGAATCGTTTCAGAAACACCTTCAAATGAATTTTCTGTTAGAATTTCAGCCTGAACCTCTCGTATTTTATCCAATTTAGAAGTGAAAATTGCCGAATAAACTTCCATTCTTCGGGCATCAATCATTGGAATAATTACTCCTTCAGAAATTGTTAATTGTGAAGCTAAAACCTGTAAAGTATCGATTGCAATTAGGGGAATATCCAGTGCGAAACTAAGTCCTTTGGCTGCCGAAACCCCAATTCTTAAGCCAGTGTAGGATCCTGGCCCTTGACTAACTGCAATTGCAGATAAATCGTTGAATGTTAGGTTGGATTCTTTGAGACATTCTTCAATAAACACATGTAACTTTTCTGCGTGAGAATAGCCCGCTTCTGCAATTTCTTTACACAAAAAAGTTTTTCCGTTTTGTGAAATGGATACAGAACAGTTTTTGGTTGCCGTTTCTAAATTTAGAATGTAAGTCACTCGATGCTATTGAAAGTTATTTCTTTTCTGGCTTTTCAATTCCTGTACTCACAATAATTTTATCGCCTGAATTTAGCTCTTTAGTTACGGTTGTATAGGGTCCAACAATAATGACATCTCCTTTTTTAAGTCCGGAAAGCACTTCGATGTTCGTGTCGTCTTGGATTCCAGTTTTGATAATTCTAATTTTAGCTTTATCTCCTACTTTTACAAATACACATTCAAATTTCTTATCACTTTTTGGAGCAACTTTACTTTCTTTATCTTTGGAATCTTCAACCACTATTTTTGAGGTTGCTGTAGTGTCTGATTTTACAACAACTGAGCTAATTGGAACTCCAATAACATTTACTTTTCTGGTTGTAATTATGTCAACCGTTGCAGTCATTCCTGGTCTAAATGGAGAATAGGTTAAAGGTTTTCCTTCTAATAAATCCATATACGATTCTTTCAAAATTCTGATTTTTACTTTAAAATTGGTTACTTGATCCGCTGTTAAAGCCGTACTTGCAGAGTTGGAAATACTCGTAACAATTCCTTTAAATTCTTTTTTCAAATAGGCATCAACTTCCACTTTTGCAGAATCACCCACATTTATTTTAACGATATCATTTTCATTAACATCTACCTCAACTTCCATATTGTTTAAATTGGCAACACGAAGAATTTCAGTTCCTGTCATTTGTTGAGTTCCTAAAACACGTTCTCCTAATTCAACATTCAACATTGAAATAGTTCCGTCTGCAGGAGCATATATTGTAGTTCTGCCAAGGTTATCTTTAGCTTCACTTACAGTTGCAGAGGCGCTTTGTACGTTATAATAAGCTGATTCTTTCGAAGCTCTTGCCACCTCAAAAGAGGCAATTGCCTTATCCCACTCTGATTTTGAAATTATTCCTTTATCAAATAATGTTTTACTTCTATCATAATTTGATTTTGCTTCTTTGAAAGAGGCGTCAGCTTGACTTAAACCTGCTTTTGTTCCAGATAAATTTGAAATCGTACGTTGGTAACCTGACGTGTATAAATCGGGGTTTATTTTTACTAATAAATCTCCTTTCTTAACCACTTGCCCTTCTTTAACAGGCAAAGCGATAATTTCACCTGATACTTCTGACGATATTTTTACTTCAATTTCAGGTTGGATTTTACCAGTTGCCGAAACAGTTTCTACGACCGTAATTTCATTTACTGTTGTTATTTCAACTTCTGTTCCTTTTTCTTTTTTACCAATAACTCCTGTTTTAGATAGTATTAATAAAATGGCGATTAGCGCTACTGCTGAACCTAATAAAATATAAATTGTTTTCTTTGACATGATGGTACTATTATTTAATTATTGGAATTCCAAAATAGAATTCAATTACTTTAACTCTAAAAATATAATCGTATTTAGTGCGAACCACCTCAGATTGCGCATTTACAAATAAGGATTGTGATTGATTTAAATCGAAGGCATTTAACATCCCAACGGCAAATTTCTCTTTCGCATAATTAAACGCTTCTTGTCTTGCTTCTAATGTAATTATAGCCGATTCATAGGCTTTCATGGCCCCTTTTGCATCAGTAAAAGCGGTGTAAATATTTCTTTCTAAATCTAATTCTTGTTGGCTAAAGGCAATTTTTGAACGATCTAAAGCTATTTTTGATCGCGCTACATTATTTTTAGTAGCAAAACCATTAAGCACCGGAATATTCATTTGAAAACCAAAAGAATGTCCTTTATTTAAATCAAATTGTTTCAATACAGAAAATGGAGGTTGGAAACTTGGATTTCCAGCGGCATCAAAAACAAGTCGATCGGAATAGGCTGCTCTTGTACTAAAACTATAAAACCCTTGAATAGAAGGTTGGTAGGCTCCTTTTGCAATTTTTACATCGCGTTCAGCAATTTCCAAATTGGTTTTTGCAATTTTTAATTCAACGCGTTCTTCCTTTGCTTTAGCATATATTGTAGCGGGCGTTTGAAGTAAGGTAGGACTTTCTGTAACTGGATAATTAGCATCTACAATATCAAAATCTTGAAAGTTCTCCAATTGCAATAATTGCGCTAAACTTAATTTTGAAATTAACAAGGCATTTTGAGCAATTACAATCGATTGATAATTGGAAGCAACAGTCGCTTTAATATCAAGCAAATCTCCACGAGGAACGACTCCAGCATTCACTAATTCTTGCGAGCGTTGCAATTGTTTTTCATTATTGGACAATTGTTCTTTTTGAACTTTCAGATTTTCTTTATTAAATAATATTTGCAAAAAAGAATTGGCAATATTTAAAGAAACGTCATCCTGCATTTTTGAAAGCTGGTAGGAAGATGCTAAAAGTGCTAGATTGGCTCTTCGTAAACGGTTTTGATTTTGCATTCCGTTATAAACATCAACATTAGAATTGATTCCCGCAGCCGTAAATTGCGTGGTTTGATTTTCTAATAAACCAGTAGTTATGTTTTGGTTCAAACCAATATTCCCTGAATGGGAACCATTGATATTAAATGAAGGTAAGAAGCCGCCAATAGCGGAAGATTTATCAATAGCAGCCGATTTTGCATCTAATTCTGATTGTTTAATTGAAATATTGTTTTTGATGGCGTAGTTTACACATTCTTCCAGAGTCCATTTTTTTGATTGTGCCTGAGATAGTACGCTCAAAAAAAGCAAGGTTAAAAATGTGATTTTAGTAATAAATGTTTGTTTCATAAGATACCAGTTTCAAATCGATTGATACAACTGCAAAATTAACTTTTTTTGGCAATTTATACTAAATTTAACTTAATCTTATTAAACGAATTATTAGAATTTATGTTACCGAGATTTTAGTTTTTGAGGAAAATAAAAATTATTTTTGCACTTTAATTATATAATAAAAATTCTTTTGAAAACAATTTCCAAAATCAGTCTTCTTTTTGTGCTAACTCTTTTTTATAGTTGCGCTACTACTTCAAAAATTACCGCATTAAAACCAGAACCAGATGATGCTTCGTCCTTAGTTTACGAAAACACCCCTTCTTTTATTAGCATTCCAATAGATATTAAGTTGAAAGACATTGAAAATCAAACGAATAAATTAATGAATGGGCTGATTTATGAAGATACTAAAATTGAAGACGACGATATTGAAATAAAGATTTGGAAGTTGGCCCCTATTTCAATTACCAATTTAGAGGGGAAAATTAAAACCGTTTTACCTTTAAAAACGGCTATTAAATATAGAATTGGTACTGACAAATTAGGAATTGCTTTGTACAGTACTCAAGAATTTAATTTGAATGGAAATATCACCCTATTAAGTGAGGTAAAATTATCCAACTGGAAGTTGAACACCAAAACTGAGTTTAAATCTTTAGATTGGAATGAAAGCCCGACAATTGTAGTAATGGGAAAATCGATTCCAATTACTTATGTTATTAATCCAACGATAAAATTATTTAAATCGAGAATTGAGCGGACTATTGACGAAGCCATTGAAAGTTCAATGGACTTTAAACCTAATGTTCTTGAGGCATTAGAAAAAATATGTACGCCTTTTCAAATGAATGAAGCATTTGAAAGTTGGTTACGAATTGTACCCCTAGAATTATACGCTACAGACGCCCGATTTGTTAAAGACAATATTTCGTTAGCCATGGGATTAAAGTGCAATATGGAGACTTTAATAGGTCAAAAGCCATTGACTAAATATGACAAAAACAAAATAGTTTTAAAATCGGTGACTCAAATGCCGGATGCTATTTCTGCGAATATTGTAGCGGTTTCTAGTTATCAAGATGCCTCAAAAATAATCACTAAGAATTTTGCGGGACAAGAATACGGCTCAGGAAGTAAAAAAGTAACGGTTCAAAATGTAGCTGTTTGGCACAAAAACGGTAAAATAGTGATTGCTTTAGATATGCTAGGTTCTATTAACGGAACGGTCTATTTAGCTGGAGTTCCTCAATATAATGAAACCACAAAAGAAATTTATTTTGATGAACTGGATTACGTTTTAGACACGAAAAGCAAATTGATAAAAACTGCCAATTGGTTGGCACAAGGGTTAATATTGAAAAAAATTCAAGCAAGTTGTCGTTACTCCATTCAATCGAATTTAGAGGACGGAAAGAAAAGCATGATGAATTATTTAAAGAATTATTCTCCAATGCCGGGAATAGTAATAAACGGTAAAATTGATGCTGTTGATTTTCAAAAAATACAGTTGACGAACAAGGCTATTATTGCTTTTATAAAAGTTAATGGAAATGTGAAAGTTGCTGTTGATGGAATAAAATAGTCCTGAGTATAGGAAAATTTTAGCCACAGATTCAAAGATTTTAATAGATTTTCCAATTAAACGAATTTTCCGCCAACAACTTCACATCCTGTCACCCTTTCCTTTGGAAAGGGTTGGGGAGAGGAATATCAGCTTTCATCCAGCCCCGATGGAAGGGAAAATCCCGAGCTTTTTAGCGAGGATTTGGAATGACAGCGGGAATTGCCTTTCCTGAAACAGACGGACAATTGGCTCCTTAAAAACTACGCTTTGATTTTCTTTTGGTATATTTTATAAACTGCAAAGCCTACCAAACCTACTAAAACATAAGGAATCACCATTAGGTAAACGATACCGTCGTTAATTCCTTTGGCTTTGGCAGTATTTCCCTCGCTTTCAAGAGCTGCTCTACACATAGCGCATTGGGCATTTGTGGTAATAGAAAAGAAAATGGAAGCCAGAAATACGAGAACAGAGGTAGTTAATTTCCTGCGACTTTTGACTTTCGATTTAAGACTTTCGACTTTAATTAACATAATATGGAGAAATCATCAGGTACACTAAAACTCCGGTTACAGCAACATAAAGCCAGATTGGAAAAGTGATTTTTGCAATTTTTTTATGCTTGTCGAATTTTTCAGCCAAGGCACGAACATACGTTATTAAAACAAGCGGAATCGTAGCAATTGATAGTATGATGTGAGATATTAGAATGAAAAAATAAACAAATTTTAAAGCTCCTGTTCCACCGTAAGGAGTAGAATCGGTGGTCATGTGATATACGATATATAAAACTAGGAACACTAACGAGCAACCAATTGCAATTTTCATTAGCAATTCATGAAGTTTACGATTGCCATTTTTTATTGCCATTACTGCAGTGACTAACAAAACGGCTGTGATTCCATTTATAGTTGCATAAATAGGAGGTAACATTGGCATTGGAGACACGTTAAAACCTAAATCTTTAAGTTTTATTTTGAATAGAACTGCAACGGCAACAGGTATTATTACTGATAAAGCGATAATCCAATTGTTGTATTTTTTTTCAATGTTATTTGTTTCCATAATTACTCTTTTAATAAAATTGCAATGTCTTGTTGTAGGGTTCTAACGCCTTCTTTTTCAATTCCATCATAGTAAAGAATTGGATTTCCGAAGTTGTCTTTTCGACAACGAATATCGCCATTTTTATCTATTAATGCAAATAACCCTGAATGTTCGAAACCGCCATTTACTTTTGAATTTTGACCAACATAAACATTAAATCCTTTATTTGCTAGATCGAAAATCTTGGTCTTATCACCCGTTAGAAAATGCCAATTAGATGATTTTACTCCTAGTTTTGCAGCATGTTCTTTAAGCACTTCTGGGGTATCATTTTCAGGATTGATGGTGATAGAAGCGATTCCAAAATTAGGATTTCCAAAAAAGGTGTTTTGAATCGTCAACATATTCATATTCATTTTTGGGCAAATTGTTGGGCAGGTTGTAAAGAAAAATTCTAATACATATACTTTTCCTGCATACTCTTTATTAGAAATAAGCTGGTTATTTTGATCGGTAAGTTTAAATTTTGGCGCTGGACCAATGGTCAATAATTTTGAGTTTTCTCCTGAATTATGATTGGAAACCTTATCTAAACGATCGCCTTTAACTACTTCGCCGTTTTTAATTCTCTCGATAATTCTAGGAACTGCAAAGATTCCAAAAACTAAAATAACAAAGAAGATTCCGATATATGATTTATTTTTTATCATTTTGAAATTAGATTTTTCTTGTCGCGTTTTTATTTTTTTTCAAAGCGGCTCTGTATTCGTATAAAATAATTTTAAAGTCGTCTAGCATTATATTTCCTAATTCGGCTGGTGAGGAGGTGTCGTAACCTTCTTTGTATTCACTTTTTTTCTTACGTCCGCGAAGGTTTCTGTTTTTATCTACAATAAATACATTCGAAGTCCCAAAGTCGGAATTTAGTTTGTTTTGCAATTTCATTTGATTGTAAAATTGTTGAATTTGATCGGTTGATGTAAATACAAATTGCCATTGAGTAACATCAGTAAACTTTGAAAATTGCTCTACAATATACTTAGCATCTTTTTCTGTTCCTAATGGACAAATTACTACAAACTGCAAATCTTTGAACGCATGGTATTGTTGGTAAATTTTTTGATTTAGATTAAAATAATTTCCTCTATTTTTTAATAGATCCGTACCTGAAAAGCAAAGAATCGTAATTTTATTATTAAGAGTAACTTTGTTGCCATTTAAAGAATTCCAATTTCCAAGATCGGAAATTTTAGGAGTTACCGTTGGAAGAGTAGTAAAACTATTCACTCCTGAAGCGAAAAATAGATAGGCTACAATAGGCAGGATAAACAATACAAATAGGACTATATTTTTTTTCATTCTTTCTTTGAGATAATTTATACAAAAATAAAAAAAGGTACGCAATGCGTACCCTTTTTTTGAATTAATATGTTGTTAAAAATTCCATTTAATTGTAGAATTTTTGAAAATTTCAAAAATATAATCAGCTTCAGTTAATAAAATAAATAATAAGTAAAGTACCAAGAATATTACTGGGACTACTACTACTTTTCTAAGTATTGATTTTTCGCCTTCCATGTGCATAAATGCCCAAACAATATAATAGGCTTTGAAGATAGTAAGGATATAGAAAATCCAGTTTAACAAATTCATTCCTAGAAATTGAGTTAAATGCAATGATTCCGGTTTTATAATTCCTAGGAATACTTCTACAGTGGTTACAACTGATAAAAGAGCGAAAACAAACCAAATTCTTTTTGTGTTAGAAACGTGAACGTCTGACATAATATAACTTTTGAAAATTAAACGAGATAGAAAACTGTAAATACGAATACCCAAACTAGATCGACAAAGTGCCAATATAATCCTACTTTTTCTACCATTTCATAGCTTCTTCTTTTCTCATAGGTTCCTATTAGAACGTTAAAGAAAATAATGATATTAATAATTACTCCTGAAAATACGTGGAAACCGTGGAAACCGGTAATAAAGAAAAAGAAATCGGCAAATAATTTACTTCCGTATTCGTTTCTTATTAGGTTAGCCCCTTCAACTACTATTGTAGCATTGGTTAATCTGTGTTCCGATTCTGCTCTTGTAAGTATTGTTTTGTGTTTTACTTTATTTAAAGTAGTATTGTTTTTTGGATCCGCTTTTGAAGAGGCAGTGTCTTCATAAATAACCTCAGTTCTAGTTAATAATTCAGGATGCGCTTTGAAACCTGCTTGAACCTCAGCAACGGTATAGGTTGGTAATGAACTTTCCTCCATAAACCATTTACCTTTATTTTTTGTCAATTGTTCTCTTTCTTTTGGAAGAGAAACAGCAAAATCTGATAATTTTACTCGGTGACCTGTATTGTCAACGAATTGAAGTAAACTTCCTCCTTTAGTTTCGATAGCTCCATATTCCCCTTTTATAAAGTTTGACCATTCCCAAGCTTGAGAGCCAACGAATATTAATCCTCCAATTATGGTTAAGAACATATAAAAAGTAACTTTTGCTTTGTTAAGTTGGTGTCCTGCATCAACAGCTAAAACCATTGTTACAGAAGAGCCAATTAAAATAAAAGTCATTAATGCTACGTAATACATTGGTGCAGAAACTCCATGTAAAAACGGAAAGTGGGTAAACACTTCATCGGCTAAAGGCCAAGTTTCAATAAATTTAAATCTTGAAAAACCATAAGCTGCTAAAAAACCAGAGAATGTTAAGGCATCTGATACGATAAAAAACCACATCATTAATTTACCATAACTTGCTCCCATTGGCTCATTTCCGCCACCCCAATTATTTTCTTCACTATTTGCAGTAGTAACTGTCGATCCCATATTAGTTATTCATTAAAAAGTTACCAAATTTAAGCATTTTTCTTATTTAAAGAAATATAAAAACAAAAACAAATATACCCAAAGGAAATCCAGAAAGTGCCAGTACATTGCACCTAGCTCAATACCAAGGGTTTGTGTTGAATTGTATTTTTGTTTAAAATGATTATAAATTATAATTAAAAGTGAAATTAGCCCTCCAGCAAGGTGAGCAAGGTGCACTATTGTTACAATATATAAAAAAGTGGTGGTTATAGAACTCGCACTTCCGGTAAAAAAATAACCACTATCTACAATTTGACGGAAACCTACAAATTGGAGCATAATAAATACAATTCCGAGTGCAAAAGTAGCTAAAAGAAATGAAGTTGTGACACTTCTTTTGTCTTTTTGTATTGCTTTTTTTGCTAAATGAAAAGTGATACTGCAACAAAGTATTGCGGCTGTACTAAAATAAAAAGCACTCGGCAATTGAAAGTCTTTTACCCAATCTGCTCTGGATTTACTGACCACAAATGCACTTGTTAATCCGGCAAACATCATAAACATACTTACCATTGCAAACAACAATATCAATTTATATGATCTTGCGTTTCTTTCTTTAATTTCATTGATTGACGTACTCATAATTATCGTAAAAATTTATCCAAAATATAAACTAATTGTAATAAAGTAATATAAGAAACACTAACTATCATCAAGGTTCTAGCCGATTTTGCTGTTCGTGTTTGATATAATTTAACTGCATAAAATAACATCCAAAGTCCTAATAAAAGGACCGCAACCGCTGAGATTTTTGTGATAAAAAACTGTCCTGTGTATCCTAAAACTGGCAATAAGGAAGCAATAATTAACCATAGCGTATATAATATTATTTGGAGCGCAGTAGAATTATCTTTTTTTCCTGAAGGCAACATATAGAATCCTGCCTTTTCATAATCTTCATATAAAAACCAACCTATTGCCCAAAAATGAGGAAACTGCCAAAAAAATTGAATCAAAAATAAAGTTCCTGCTTCAATTCCAAAGTTCCCAGTAGCCGCAACCCAACCCAACATAAATGGAATTGCTCCTGGAAAAGCGCCAACAAAAACGGATAATGGAGTAATCGTTTTTAATGGAGTATAAATACAGGTGTAGATTAATATTGAAATAGCACCAAACATAGCCGTTTTTTCATTGATGGTGTATAAAAGTACCACCCCGATACTAGTTAACAAAAAGGCAATTGTTAAAGCGGCGTTTGATGACATTCTTCTAGTGGGTACTGGACGGTTTTTTGTTCTATCCATTAATACATCTAATTCTTTTTCAATTACTTGGTTAAATGCATTAGAAGCGCCCACCATGCAATAACCACCAATTGCAAGTTTTACTAAAACTAACCAATCTAAAGAATGAATATTAGAAATCCCTAACATAAACCCTGCTAAAGATGAAAAAACAACACTTACAGCCAATCTGGCCTTCGTGATTTCTAGAAAATCAGTGTAAATAGATTTAAAGGAATGATTGTTTATTGTAGCGTTCAAAGCTGATTTATTGGTTTTTAAACTGGTGCAAAGATACTTTAAAAAATAGCATTTCACAAAAGGAAAACTATATAAAATAATGTTACAAATTATTATTTAACAATAGTTTAGAAATCAATAATTGTCGGAGGTAGATTCCCCATTTGAAATAAGTTTTGCAGCGGAAGTTCCTATCCTTTTTACTCCTAATCGGATAAGGTTGATCGCTTCATCGTGATTTCTTACACCGCCTGCCGCTTTAATGGGTAATGGAGAAGCGTTTTCCAGCATCATGATTATAGAAGGGAGAGTTGCGCCGTTTGGCAAATTGTCTTTAGTTTTATAAAACCCTGTTGATGATTTCACAAAAACTGAGTGATATACGTCTTCTTTAAAATTAGAAATAACTACATTCTTTATCAATGTTGAAAGCTGGATTATCTGTTGGTTATTTAATGCGGCAACTTCAATAATCCATTTGATCACTTTGTTATTTTGGATAGCAAATTCAGTACATTTTAGAATTTCTTCTTTTACAAGAATACTTTTTCCTTTTTTTAAAGCTTCATAATTGCACACAAAATCAAGATCGTCAGCGCCATCAATAATTGCTTGTTTGGCTTCTTTAATTTTTTTTAAATAATTGGAATTCCCTTTCGGAAAATCAATTACAGTTCCTATAGTAACTTTTGATTTTTGATCAGCTATCATTTTCTTGGCTAGAGAAACCATTTCAGGACGAATCATTACGAGCTTGAAATTCTCATCAATTGCTTCTTGAATACAATTTACAACTAATTTTTCATTTTCATTTTCACTTATTCCAGCTTGTTCAGCTGTTTTTAAGTAGGTAGAATCCAAAAATGATTTTATATCCATTGGCTTTTCTAAAAAAACTTGTTAGATTTTAGTCCTATTATTAGAATAATATTGAACGGAAAGCAAAATAACTAAAGCTGTAAAAGCTCCTGATATATTTGAAATCACATCTAAAATATCACCATTTCTAGAGGTTGTGAATGCTTTTTGAGACCATTCAATTAAGATTCCGAAGATCAATGATACAAAAAACAAAATAACAGGAGTTTTATAATTAATTATTTTAATAGATGATTTAAAATATAAATACCATAAAACAATAAACACAAAGTGAAATATAAAATGAGCCAATTTATCAACATTGTTAATTTCAATTTTAGGCAAGTCATTTGCTGGCTCTAAACACAGAAGCAGAATGGAACAAGTCCAAATTAACGCAGCCGATAAATAGCTATTTTTACGCACCTATTAGTGCTTTATAATCTTCACTTGATAATAAATCCTCCATTTCTGAAGCATCCGAAAATTTCACTTTTACCATCCATCCTTTTCCGTAAGGATCACCATTTACTGTGTCAGGATTAGATTCTAAATCATCATTAAATTCAACTATTTCTCCCGATAATGGTAAGAATAAGTCAGAAACTGTTTTCACCGCTTCAACCGTACCAAAAACTTCATCTTTAGTTAAAGTTTGATCTAAGGTTTCTACTTCTACGTATACAATATCACCTAATTCTTTTTGAGCAAAATCAGTGATTCCAACTGTTGCAATTTCACCGTCAATACATACCCATTCGTGGTCTTTTGTGTACTTTAAATTTGAAGGAATATTCATTTTTTATTTTATTTATAGTTATAATTAGTTTTTTACAAAGGTATTATTTACAATTCTATTTTCAATTAATTTCCGAAATTATATCTGAGTGTAAATCCCGCTCGAATATTAGTCATCGGAAAAGAAGTTGAAACTACAGCTTTTGAGAAAGTGTGATCGTAATAAAATATAGTTGTTAAATTTTTACTTAAAGAATAATCGGCTGTAATTCTTGCTGACCAAAGATTCTGTCCTCCAGCCAATTGATTGTTATCGTAATCTAAATAGCGAACAATTGTTTGATTATTTCTATAAGAAAAATCGGCTTTAACATTAATATCTCCTTTTAATACTCCTTGTGCATTATCGGCAAATTTAGAAGAAATAGCAACATCTTTAAATCGATAACCCATTCCAACAACAAATTCTACTCCACTTACTTCGGTCAATAAATTATTATCAAAACTCATTGACAAAGCTCTATCTTTTTTCATTTCTGCTAAAAACTTCATTGAATTTTTAAGTTCAAAATCCAATCTTACTAATGGGTTAAATTGTTCTACCAAATTCACATTGGCAATAATGGTTTTATTCAAGAAATTTCCTCCTTTATCTACCCCATTTGGATTTATATTGTAATCTAAATTAGATCTAAATGAATTAATTGTATAGGAAGATCGGTAACTATGTTGAATAGAGAATCGTTTAAAGTTCTCTTTAAAAAATTCATATCTCATTAATCCACTATATTTTGCAGTCCAGTTTGGAATTGGAAAATCTCTAAATGCGGATAATGAAACGCCTTTTGCAGCTTCACCAATTTTATCACTTATTGCTCCAGTATAGGCCGCAAGGAATGAAGGAAGTAATACCGCTTGATTGTTTTTACCAAAACCTACAGGATAACCTTCAGCGTCCCTTGGGAAAGCGGTAGAGTTGTAATATTGCTCCGCTAATCGATTGGCAATAATAATTCTATTTCCTCTGAAATCATCAAATGCCGCCGATTGATTGATATCACTATTTCTGAATGCGGTTTTAATCATAATAGTAGAAATAGCAAAGTTTCCGGTATTGTAAGGTGATCTGGAATTGTATTGCCCTGCTGAAACATCATATTGTTCTGAGAAATTATCAGCATAGGTTCTATCGGCTGTTAAGTCAATTTTAAAATCTGGGAACAAGTCGATATTTGCGGTTATATTCAAGGCTTTATTGGTTACTTGAGTAAAATTCTGATTGAATTCGGGGTAGTTTGTTAACCACCCATTTTTTGCTGCTTCAAATCTCACGTCGTCCTGAGATCCAAAAACGAAACCTAAAGTTGGTTTTGAAGTTCCTAAAAAACCTAACCCTGGGAGATAACCTGGTAAAGAAGTTCCTTTATTTTCAGTGTAATTAATTTGAATATTTTTTACACTTGTTACTACCCCTCTAAGTCCAGCAATAAATAGATTGTCGTCAGAAACATTTTGTTGTTGCTGATTATTAATTACTTTTTGTCCAGGAACAGGTGCTTTTTTAGGGGTTTGTTGCACTGGTCTTTTGGCTGTTTTTACCAATCCAATATACCTATAAAATGACTCCATATTAAATGAAGTGTTCAATTTCTGTGCGGCAGAATTTTGAATGGTGTTTCCTAAATTATACAAAGTGCCATCGGTTGCCTCTATAGAAGTTAAAGCCGCAGACGATTTTAGCCAGCTATAATTTCCTATATAAGAATAGGTAGATTTAATAAAACTAAATAATGGAATTTTATTTATTGGCAAATCATAATTCATTGTCAATTGTTGCGTGTGCTGATTTGGATCTCCAACATCTAAATAGTTATCCCAAATAGTTACTGTATTATCTGGAATATTATTGTCATTGATGTAGTTTCTAACAATATTATTTGACGAAGCAGTAAAGTTGAATTTTAAAGCTTTTGTCAAATTATAATTGAATCCATATTGATAATTAAATAAGAAATTTCTTCTATACAATGGTTCTAATCCAATACCCGCAACTTCTACTTGACGAAATTCTTGGCGGTTGTACTGTCTAATAATGTTAGTACTAAATGAAATATTTGAAGGTAAATAATTAAAATTAAAGTCGCTGAGTAACTTCCAATAATCACTTTTTTGGAAAACTTTCGTTTTTTTGAATGGCTCAAAAGGTTTTGGTTGAAAAGTGTAGGCATAATCAACAGTAGTATTTACCTGTTTATCTTCATAACTTTCAATTTCAAAATTATGTCGTTCCACTTCATTGTAAGAATAGGACAAGGTTAAATTCTCCGGATCGTAAATATGTGGTTTTTGTTTTTCCCCTCTTTCTTTTTTAACTCCAATAAAATTGATACTTCTTCTTTTTGTATAATCAATAGCTCTATTTCTAATATTGTCTCTTTCCGCTTGATTCGAAGTTATATCTAACAACTGTTGTAATCTAATGTCTTGATTAAACGGGTCGTACTCTGGAGTGATTGTTTCCTCTCCAACCGCATAGTTAAAAGGCAAATTGATTCCCCATTTTTTCGGCAATAGTTTACCAATACTCAAATTAGTAACTATATTATATTGGAATAAATCTTCTCTACTTCTTTCATTTGGACCTTGTTCTAATGCTCCAAAACCAACGGTACTTTTCTTACTTGATGCAGAAATGGTCGCTAAATCTGCTAAATTAGTGTCTAAACTAACTACAGCTGCCATTCCGCCTTCGTTATCCATTTCGGCTAATCTGAGTTCGTTAAACCAAACTTCCCCTCGAATGTTACTCGTATTTGTAGCTTTGTTTTTTATACCAACCATTAATGTTCTTACCAATCCAAAATTAGGATTTCCACGTATTCCTAGTCTTAATTTACCTCTACTAGTATTTGTTGCCAATGAAGGATCTAAGATATCATCGTCAATAAATCGAATTCCATTACTATCTTCTGCAGGGGCATTCCCTCCTAATGCTAATACTTTCAATTGCGTTAGTAAGTCCAATGGCAAGTTGATTTCATTTAATTCAGGCCATACTTCTTCAGGGGATGAAGCGCCTTCAGGAGTTACTTTCAATGGAATTTCAACTTGATAGAAATTCTGAGTAAAGTCGTTTCCAAATCTAATAAAACCAATCATTTGATCATTTTGAAGCGGTGTTGGATCGGAGGGTGAAGGAAGTGCCTCAGCGTGCAAAAACATTTTAAGTTTATTGAATTGACGCATGTCAACACTTACATTTTTAAAAACTGCTCTTGAATCACCAGGTTGCAAACCGTCTCCTCCAACTCTCATTGCTAAAGACTGTTCGTTTTGATTGATTACCGAATTATTATTGTACAATTGTTCTCTAACTACTCCCGGAGGCGACACATAACGAATCGGACTTCTATTGCCGTTTTCTTGAATATTTACGGTAAGAACATCTAAATCCGTATTGTCATCAGACGGGTTGGTATCTGCGGCATCAAGAGTATTGGTGTAGCGTCTCCATTCCCCACGAACTAAATCTAAAGCGCCGAAACGAACGATCATTTTATCACTAAAACCAGTCATAAACATACGCATATAGCTAATCGATCTAAAATCAGAAATTCCTCCAATAGTATTTTCTGGTTGAGAAATTGGAATTTTAAACTGGATCCATCTTGCACGAGTTGGATTGGCTCCAGATGGTAAATTGGATGCATCTGTCTCTCTTATATCTGTTACATATCGGTCAACGCCAATAGTCATATTTCTACGTAAATCAATGCTATATTCAAAATAAGCATTAATTGTATTCATAGTATTATCGCGATTAATATCTTCCACATCAGGAAGTGTGGTGGATCCTCTGCTAGCGTCAGTTACCTCCACAGGGGAATTTCCTTGGGTTCCATTATAATTTTTATATCGGTCAATCACAGTCCCTTCGGCAGCAAAATAATACTCATAATCATCGGCTGAAGGGTCGGGATAACCAGAAAAATTAGGGAATTTTGAAGCTTCTTCGTTATTATTTAATCCGTCTAGTCCAATATCTTGACTAGATCTATTGGCTGGATTGGTATCAAATGCATAAATTAAAGATTGTGAAGCTGGAATATTTCCCCAAATAGGCTGAGGGGAAACTAAAACTTGATCTGCACCAAGTCCGTTTTCAAATTGCTTTCTTCCGTCTTTTAAAACATCTTCAGAAATAGACCCTAAGTTAAAGTAGATTTTTCCGGTGTTATTTACGGAAGCTTCACTCGATAAATTTCCAGGATCATAATAAGGGTCTAATAACCAGAATTGTAAATATTCAACATTACTTTGCTCAAAATTAGTAGCGCTCAACGACCTCATAATTCCACCAAAATTAGTCTGTGGATTAGGTAATTGATTTGTTGTGGCAGCGGCAGGATTATAATTGTATGCTCCTCTTTCTTTTGGATAATAAGCAAGGTCTAACGTATTTACAACTTGTATTTGTCCTATTGCAATATCGGTTACAGGGTAAAGTTCTTCGCTGTAAATTCTTCTTGTAGCATTTAATGATATGTCTTGAACGGAAACGCCCGATGGTCTTGAGGCGTAAAATGATGGGTCAATACTGTACCAAGATAATTTAGCTCTTTTATATCCATAGCTAAGATCAGAAGCGGTTGCGTTAAAATCGTAGCTACTTGTAATTGATTTTTCTGGTGTTGAAGACAAACTCCATGAAAATGGGGATCTCATATCTATTGAGGTTTGTGATCCTTCAAAATCATCTACATAAATGGTTGATTCCCCTTGAAATTTATCACCATCAGGAGTATCCGGTTTTAAAAAAGCAACCTCTCCTCGAAAAGATAAATTGGAAGCGACATCTGTATCTATATTTAAAAATTTATTAACTAATCTTGTAAAGAAAGGAACTTCAGTAGAAAAATTAGTATTGAAACCAAAAATGGTGTTATTTACTGATTCTTGTCCGTAACTTGATTTTTGAGTAAAGGGCTTTTCAGACATTTTTAAAAAGGTAGCACCTACTAAAAACTTCTCTGAAATTTTATGTTCTACATTGAAACCCATGAACCTCCTGGTTTGTTGACCAAAAACCGCATTATTTTCTAATGAAACTTTAATTTCGGCATTGGATGCTTGAAGCGAAGGATCTAAAATTTGAACTCTACCCAATTGATAATTCACACTATAATCAACTCCTTCAACTAATACGCGTCCGCCAGCAGTTACTACAACCGAACCTCTTGGTACGTTGAATGCTCCAATTGAAATTCCATCACCGCCAGTTGATTTAAATTTCCCTTTTAATTGAAACTTGTTTTTTTCACTATCTTGTAAAGCCGTCGCTTGAGTTTGACGGTACATGTTTCTATAAACATATTTAGTTTGGTTGGCATTGTAGTTTCCAACATTATAATCTTCGATATTGTTATTTCTTAATTTTTCAAATAAATGTTTTCCAAATGGCTCAACCGTTGTAAATATTATTCTACCATTTTGAGTGTCCACCGTAAGACCTGGAATAAAATCAAAAAATCCATCACCTCCTGTTTGTGGATCATTATTAAAATTTAATTTATCTACATTGAAAACTTTTAATAAAGGCGTACTTGTAACTAGATCTTGAGGCTGAGGAAGTGGTGAAACTAAATTAATATAGTTTAATGGTGAAGGATCTGTATATAATATATTGAATCTAAAATCGGTTTGTTGCAATTGAAAAGCCCCTGGAATTTGATAAATATTTTTCATCATCAGGTTCCAAATTGGGGTAGTTACTCGAGTTGTTGGGTTTTCTACACTTGTCAAATTACTTTTCAGCATTTTCAAAATTAAACTCTTAGTTGAAACAGTAATGGGTTGAGTAGACCCTGGAGTGGTACTTCCGGTTTCAGTTGCTTGAACTCCATCAGTTCCAAACTCTCCAACTTGGTATACGATATCTCCAATTGTATATTGATAGGCCACGGCTAAAACTTCGTCATTGGCCAATTTTTGTTGTAAAGAGATATAACCCAATTGTGGGTGAAACGTAAATTCCGAAGAAGTTAGTTTCCTTGCATTTTCTAATTTAGAATAATCTTGCCCTTCGCTAACTGTTACTCCGGTAAACCCTGAACTAGCAGTTACAATTTCTCTAATGTTTCCATTTAATCTTCCGCCGTTATCAATTAATGCGGGATCGTATTTGTTATTTTTGTTATCGGCTGGACTATTTGGTGGCGCAATAAAAAACCCTGTGGACGGGTTTGCTACCACAATTTCATTATTAGTAAACCCTGTAATTGGCGATTCCCCTAAATCTTGCAATGCAATAATATTTCTTAAATTATTATTGGTTGTTGTCACTCTATTTTGTCTATTGGTAATCCAAGCCTCAACTCTAGTAATTTGAACTCTACTATTAATATATGGGTAATTTTTTAGCGATTCATCGTATTTATTTCTAAAATACTGCGAAAGGAAGAAATGGCGATCGGCATCGTAATCTAATGCAAATAATTCAAACTCTTGAATAGTTCCGCCCCCTTGGGAAGTTACCGATTTGGTTTGTGATCTTTGTTCTGAGAAAACTCCAGTCACTGTGGTTTTTCCAAACTGAAGTTGCGCTTTTATACCAAATAAACTCTGTGCCCCTCGAATTAAAGAGGTGTTTAATGGCATGCTTACATTTCCAACCTCTATTTTTTGGATAATATCATCTTCGTTGGCTTTGTAATCTGGGTTGTATTCTAACTTGATTAAATTTTGAAATGCAAACGTAGATTGCGTATCGTAATTGGCATTAACATTTAATCGAGTTCCTACTTTTCCCATCAAACTCATGCTAATCCTTTGATTAAAATCAAAAGTGGTATTGGAAGCGTTTTGAGTAGAAAAAGAGGGGTTGTCTTGCTTGGTATAACGAACACCGAGATCCATTTCAACAGATCCCGTTGGTTTTACATCGATGGTATTCCCTCCAAATATAGTTTCAAAAAAACTATTATTTACATAATATTTAGGCAACAAATCTTTTTTTGCTTCTTCAGAACCCTTCTTAACTCCATCTATCGCGTCTAACTTTTTTTTGTAATAATTTCGAATAGATTCTTTCAAAACCATCGCCTCGTATTCTTTTGGAGTAAGAAATTTAGGGTAATTTATGGAATATCCCGCAATGGTACTTGTGAATATATAGCGATCCGTTTTGGGATCATAAACATATAAATTTACTACACTTGGCGGGTTATTCAATCCAAGTTGTCCAACAGAAAAACCCATTTTTGTTGAGTCCTGAACAGGGGGGTTATTTTGAGCTAGTCCGTTAAACCCAGAAATTAATATCAGAAAAAAGATACTTATTTTTAATATTATATTTCTGCTTTTTATATAAAAAGTTTTCAAGAATTATAAGTTTTTTAATGTCAATTTGATGATGTTTTCTACGGTAGCTTCCGGGTTCTCTTTCACGATTTTTTCCACCACTCTTTCGCTAGATTTTCTAACAAATCCCAAAACCTCCAAAGCAGATAACGCTTCATCTTTATTTGTATTGTTTTGAATCATAGAAACTTCGTCTAAATCATACAATTTTAACACTTTATCCTTTAAATCTAATAGTACTCTTTGCGCTGTTTTACTTCCTATGCCCTTAATTGATTGAATGGTAACAAGGTCTCCAGAGGCAATTGCTTGGATAATTTGTTTTGGTTCTAATGAAGACAGCATCGTTCTTGCAATACTTGCACCAATGCCAGAAACAGAAAGCAACATTTTGAATATCTCGCGTTCTGATTTTTCTACAAACCCGAAAAGGGTGTGTGAATCTTCTTTTATTTGAAGGTAGGTAAACAGTTTTATAGCGTCCGAATTTGGCAGAAGAGAATAGGTATGTAATGAAATATTTACATGGTAACCCACCCCATTACAATCTATAATGACTTCAGTTGGATTTTTCTCTACTAATTTTCCTTGTAAGTGTGCTATCATTTTAAAAAGTAATTTCCAAATATAAGAAAAATCTTCTACACTATATTTGCTATTTTTTTAATTAAATCTAGTGATTATTCTAATTACTTTAATCTATTTCTCTTTTCCTTTTCTTGAGCATCAACTACTGCTACTGCAACCATGTTTACCATTTCTTCCACACTTGCACCCAATTGAAAAATGTGTACTGGTTTATCCATTCCCAACATAATTGGTCCAATAGAATCTACTTTATACAATTCTTTTAACAATTTATAGGTGATATTCGCCGATTCCAAATTCGGGAATATTAAGGTATTTACTTTTTTTCCGGCTAGTTTAGAAAATGGAAATTTGTTTTTTAACATTTCGGAGTTTAGCGCAAAATCCGCTTGGATTTCACCATCTACTTGAAGCTCTGGGTGGTTGTCATGAAGAAATTTCACTGCATCTCTAACTTTATTGGTGCTTGGATTAGAAGAGGAACCAAAATTTGAAAATGAAATCATCGCAATTACAGGTTCAATACCAAACATTCTAACTGTTTTAGCAGTCATCAATGCAATTTTTGCTAAATCATCAGCAGATGGACTTGGGTTAATTGCGGTGTCCGATAAAAACATCGGTCCACGATTGGTCATCATCATATTAGTTGTAGCAACTAATGAAATCCCCGGAGCTTTATCAATTAATTGTAATATTGGTTTTATTATTGAAGCATAACTTCTCGAATATCCAGAAACCATAGCGTCAGCATGGCCTTGATTGACCATCATTGCAGCAAAATAATTTCGCTCTCGCATCCATTTTTGAGAATCTAAAAGTGATATTCCACGTCTTTGTCTGGAATTCCAAAAAATGTCAGCATATTCATTTCTCCTTTTATCTTCTTCCTTCGTTTTTGGATCATAGATTGGGACTTCAGCAAGGAATCCTATCTCCTCTTTTAATTCTAATATAATTTCTTTATTTCCTAATAAAATTGGAAAGGCTATATTATCTTCAAATGCAATTTGTGCTGCTTTTAAAACATCCAGGTGATCCGCTTCCGCAAATACTACTCTTTTTGGATCCGTTTTAGCTCTGTTAGCAAGAAGACGAACCATTTTATTATCAGATCCTAATCGGTCTAATAATTCCTCTTCGTATTTCTGCCAATCTAAAATAGGATTTAAAGCCACTCCCGATTCCATCGCAGCTTTTGCTACCGCAGGCGCAACTGTAGAAATTAATCTAGGATCAAATGGTTTAGGGATGATATAATCTCGACCAAAAATTAGTTTTGTTTCTCCATAAGCTATGTTTACTTGTTCTGGAACCGACTCTTTTGCTAATGCAGCTAAAGCTTTAACAGCTGCCATTTTCATGGCTTCATTAATTTTGGTAGCACGAACATCCAAAGCTCCTCTAAAAATATAGGGAAACCCAAGTACGTTATTCACCTGGTTCGGATTGTCCGACCTTCCAGTCGCCATAATTATGTCTTTTCGAGTTGAAATTGCAAGGTCATAATCAATCTCAGGTATTGGATTTGCCATTGCAAAAACAATAGGATCTTTAGCCATTCCAAGCAACATATCTGGCGATAATATATTCCCAGCAGATAGTCCTAAAAAAAAATCAGCTCCTATAAGGGCCTCTTTTAGTGTGGTATTTTTGGAAGCGTGAGAATATCTTTTTTGTAAGTCTGATAAATCTGTTCTATCGCCTGACAAAACGCCCTCTTTGTCGAACATAATTATATTTTCGGGTTTTACACCTAATAAAATATACAAATTGGCACAAGCCAAAGCTGCAGAACCAGCTCCGGAAACAACAATTTTTACATTTTCAACTTTTTTATTGGCTAATTCTAAAGCGTTCAATAATGCCGCTGATGAAATAATTGCAGTTCCATGTTGATCATCGTGCATCACAGGTATATTCAATTCTTCCACTAAGCGCCTTTCAATTTCAAAAGATTCAGGTGCTTTAATATCTTCTAAATTTATTCCTCCAAAAGTGGGTGCAATATTTTTAACAGTGGCTACAAATGCATCAATATCTTTGGTGTCTACTTCAATATCAAAGACATCAATATCAGCAAATATTTTAAATAACAATGCTTTTCCTTCCATTACGGGTTTTGATGCTTCCGGACCGATGTCTCCCAGTCCTAAAACTGCAGTTCCATTGGTGATTACTGCAACTAAATTTCCTTTTGAGGTATATTTATAAACGTTGTTTATGTCTTTGGCAATTTCTAAACAAGGTTCAGCTACTCCTGGTGAATAAGCTAAAGATAAATCTCTTTGAGTTGCATATTTTTTGGTAGGTACCACTTGGATTTTTCCAGGTGTAGGTTTCGCGTGATATAATAGTGCTTCTCTTCTTTTATTGTAATTGTCCATCATTTTAATTTAAAATATCTCACAAAGATAGAAGTCTTAGTTTAAAAAGCACCCTTTTTAAAGTTTTATCCTTTAATATTTAAATAAAAAGTCGCTAAATTGCGACTTTATTATTTGACCTATTTTTAAAATGATTTACTGAGAAATATAAGAATCTAAATGTTTAATAATTTCTTTTTGTACTTCGATTATTGCTTTTACAACGTCACTTATTGAAATAATACCAATAATAGTTCCGTTTTCGGACACCGGCAAATGCCTTACTCTTTTAGTATTCATTAATTCCATACAATAATCTAAACTATCCGAAGGTTTTACAGTAACTACCTCTTTGACCATAATTTCGTTTACTAATGTTTTCTTAGAAGACTTTGCTTTTAAGGCGATTTTTCGAGCATAATCTCTTTCGGATAAAATACCCATTAAGACAGAATTTTCAATGATTAAAATAGCACCAATATTTTTTTCACTCATTACACCTAATGCTTCGAATACAGTGATTGTTGACGGCACTGAGAAAACTTCTTTTCCTTTTGTAACTAATATTTGATTTACAGTCATAATAAAAAATTTAAATTCTTTATAAAATTAAATCAAAACACAATACAAATTAAAAAAAAAGGGAATTATTTCAAGAATTCAATATTTTTTTTTAATCCTTCAAATTTTGTTCGTTTTAATGGCGAATTTTTGAAAACTACTTTGAAGGTCTCTTCTGTAATTTCTTCCCAGTCTTTTTTTGACATGGAAAGCAACTCAGAATTTGGATTGAATAAAGGTTCTTTATGGGGTTTTGAAAATTTATTCCACGGGCAAACATCCTGACAAATATCACAACCAAAAGCCCAATCATCCAATTTTCCTTTCATTTCAGCGGGAATATTTTCTTTGAGTTCGATCGTAAAATAGGAAATACACTTGCTGCCATCAACAATATAGGGCGCTACGATGGCTTCTGTTGGACACGAATCAATACAAGCGGTACAGGTTCCGCAATGATCCGTAATTGCATAATCATATTCCAATTCTAAATCAATTATGAGTTCTGCAATAAAATAAAATGATCCAACTTGCTGAGTCAATAAATTACTGTTTTTTCCAATCCATCCCAAGCCACTTTTGGCCGCCCAAGCTTTGTCTAGAATTGGAGCAGAATCTACAAAGGCACGACCGTCAACGGCTCCTATATTTTCTTGTATTGAAAATAATAATTCTTTTAGTTTTTCTTTAATTACCGAATGATAATCTTGTCCGTAGGCGTATTTTGAAATTTTATAACTCTCTTGATTTTGAATTTCTGAGGGGTAATAATTCAGTAGCAATGACACCACACTTTTGGCTCCATCAACCAATAAAGTTGGATTGAGGCGTTTATCAAAATGGTTCTCCATATAGGACATTTGTCCGTGCTGGTTTTTGTTCAACCACTTTTCTAATCGCGGTGCTTCTTGTTCTAAAAAACCTGCTTTGGCTATACCACAAGACAAAAACCCGAGGCGCTTGGCTTCGGATTTTATGAATAAAGAATATTTTGATTTTGCTTCTATAAGTTGTAATTTATTAAAAGAGCCCTCCTTGGATATTGCCTTTAATTTTTCCCAAGTGTTTATAAGCTTTCTCCGTAACTTCTCTTCCTCTGGGTGTTCTCATGATGAAGCCTTCTTGAATTAGAAAGGGTTCGTATACTTCTTCTATTGTCTCACTACTTTCGGATACAGCTGTGGCCAATGTTGATAAACCAACTGGGCCGCCTTTGAATTTATCGATAATAGTATTTAATATTTTGTTGTCCATTTCGTCTAGGCCATGGGCGTCAACATTCAATGCTTTTAGAGAATACCTCGCAATTTCAATATCGATACTTCCGTTACCTTTAATTTGAGCAAAATCACGTACACGACGCAAAAGTGAATTGGCAATTCTTGGTGTTCCTCTACTTCTACCAGCTATTTCAATTGCTGCTTCCATGGTGATTGGCATTTTTATGATGGCTGAACTTCGCTCAACAATTGTCGTTAAAAGTTCGGTGGTGTAATATTGTAACCGACTTTGGATTCCAAATCGGGCTCTCATAGGTGCGGTTAACAATCCGGAGCGGGTGGTTGCGCCAACTAAAGTAAATGGATTAAGATTGATTTGAACTGACCGAGCATTTGGTCCTGATTCAATCATGATATCAATTTTAAAATCTTCCATTGCAGAATACAAATATTCCTCAACTATCGGACTTAAACGATGAATTTCATCTATAAATAAAACATCTCTTTCATCAAGGTTGGTTAATAATCCTGCTAAATCTCCGGGCTTATCTAAAACTGGTCCTGAGGTAATTTTAATCCCCACACCCAACTCATTTGCTAAAATATTAGCCAAAGTAGTTTTTCCTAATCCTGGAGGCCCATGAAAAAGAGTGTGATCTAAAGCTTCATTTCTTTGATTGGCAGCTTCAACAAAAACTTTCAGATTTTCTAATATTTGATCTTGACCAGCAAAATCATCAAAAGATAGCGGTCTTAATCTTTTTTCAAGATCCAGTTCTTCAGGATTAAAATTTTGGTTAGTAGGGTCTAGGTTTTCGTTCATATTACAAATATAGGAAAGTTATAGGCAAATAAAAATGCCTTTCATCCCGAAGTTTCGGAAGAAAGGCATTTTATATTTTTTATTCTATTTTAGTGATGTAGCACTTCTTCTTCTTTTTTCATAGGAACATTTTGAGGAACAAAATCATCATCATGACCTGGTTTACTGTAATCGTAAGGCCATCTGTGAACTTCAGGAATTTCTCCTGGCCAGTTTCCGTGAATGTGTTCAATAGGTGCAGTCCATTCTAATGTATTGGATTTCCATGGATTTTGTACTGTTTTCTTACCGTAGAAAATACTACTAAAGAAGTTGTACAAGAAAACCAATTGGAATGCTCCACCAATTAAAGCGAATGTTGTAATTAATACGTTTACGTTTTGTAAGTCATCAAATAATGGGAAGTTCGTGTTGGTGTAATAACGTCTTGGTAAACCAGCCATTCCAATAAAGTGCATTGGAAAGAAAACTCCATAAGCACAAATTGCCGTTACCCAAAAGTGAACATATCCTAAATTCTTGTTCAACATTCTACCGAACATTTTTGGGTACCAGTGATAGATTCCAGCAAACATTCCATAAAGTGCAGAGATACCCATTACTAAGTGGAAGTGAGCTACAACGAAATAAGTATCGTGAACATTAATATCCAATGTGCTGTCTCCAAGAATAATTCCTGTTAAACCCCCTGTAATAAATGTTGAAACCAATCCAATTGAGAACAACATTGCAGGATTTAATTGTAAGTTTCCTTTCCAAAGTGTTGTGATATAATTGAATGCTTTTACTGCCGATGGAATTGCAATTAACAAAGTGGTGAAGGTAAACACCGATCCTAGGAATGGATTCATTCCTGAGATAAACATGTGGTGTCCCCAAACAATTGTTGATAAAAATGCAATTGCAAGAATGGACATAATCATCGCTCTGTAACCAAAAATTGGCTTACGAGAATTGGTAGCAATTACTTCAGAAGTGATTCCTAATGCAGGTAATAATACGATATAAACTTCAGGGTGTCCTAAGAACCAGAATAAATGTTCGAATAATACAGGAGAACCACCTTGATTGTGTAAAACTTCACCAGCTATATAAATATCTGACAAGAAGAATGAAGTGCCAAAACTTCTATCCATGATTAATAATAGCGCCGCAGATAATAAAACTGGGAATGAAATGATACCTATAATTGCAGTAACAAAGAATGCCCAAATGGTAAGTGGCAATCTTGTCATTGACATCCCTTTAGTTCTAAGATTAATCACCGTTACTACATAGTTCAAAGATCCTAATAAAGAAGATGCGATGAAAATAGCCATTGAAACCAACCATAGTGTCATTCCCATTCCTGAACCAGGAATTGCTTGCGGAAGTGCACTTAAAGGAGGATAAATTGTCCAACCCGCTGATGCGGGTCCAGCTTCAACAAATAAAGAAGCTATCATAACCACACTTGAAAGGAAAAACAACCAATACGATATCATATTTAAAATACCTGACGCCATATCTCGAGCCCCAATTTGAAGTGGTATCAAGAGGTTACTAAATGTTCCACTCAAAGCGGCCGTTAATACAAAGAATACCATTATAGTTCCATGAATTGTTACTAACGCGAGGTAGATATCATTAGTCATTACTCCGTTTGGAGCGAATTTTTCTCCTAAAAAGAAGCTAAATACTTTGAATGATTCTTCTGGCCAAGCCAATTGCATTCTGAAAAGCATAGATAAACCCACACCGATAACTCCCATTACAATACCTGATATAAGATATTGCTTAGCAATCATTTTATGATCAATAGTAAAGATATACTTAGTTATGAAAGTATCTTTATGGTGGTGTTCGTGTTCGTGATCGTGTTCTAAATCGTGTCCGTGACCTTCTGCTGACATATTCGTTTACTTTAAATTAAATATTATTTCATGACCACTTTTACCTCTTTTGCAGGGGTAATTACTGCGGTATCTTTTGCATTAGCTTCTGTTTTAACTCCTTCTGCAGGTGCTTGACTAGCTAACTTTTCTGCTTTAACTTCTTGAGTAACTGTAGTTTGTTTTTTCAACCATTTAGCATAATCTTCTGGAGTATCAACTATAATTTTCATTTGCATGTTATAATGAGATGCTCCACAAATTTTGTTACAAAGCAATAAGAAATCAAATTCGTATGGATCTAAAGCTGTTTCTCCTTTAGCAACTAATTCAGCACTTTTTTTAGCTCGAATTGCGTTGATGTTAGCCACTTTTGCCACCATGTAAGGCAATTCTCTGTATTCCTCTGTGGTGTAAGTTGGTTCGAATGCAAATTCAGTAACCATTCCAGGCACACAGTTCATTTGAGCTCTAAAATAGGGCATGTAGGCAGAGTGTAAAACGTCTTGAGAACGCATTTTGAAGTGTACTTTTTTACCTTTTGGGATGTGTAATTCTTTAGAAACTACATCGTCATTAGCATAAGGATCTTCTACATCAACACCTAAAGTATTTATTCCTTCAATATATCTTACGTTTGCTTTTCCAAGTACATTATCATTACCTGCGTAACGAGCAGTCCAGTTGAACTGTTGCGCATATAATTCAATTGTTACGGTATCTTCTTCGTCTTCAATGAACATAATATTGGTCCAAGCATACAATCCGAAAAGGATCAATCCAGCTAAAACAATAGCTGGGATAACTGACCAAATTACTTCTAATTTATTATTATCTGCAAAATACAATGCTTTATTTCCTTGTTTTCCTCTGTACTTAAAAGCAAAATAATGTAATAATACTTGGGTAACTGCTTGAACAATAAAGATCAATACCCAAGTAACGTTCATTAAATCATCTATTAATGGACCATGAACAGAAGCAGGTGTATGTAAAACTAGAGGTCCCCAAACAATCAATCCATATATTGTAAAAATATAGATGAACGCTAAAAACCCAAACATTAAATAACCTTGTGTATTATTGTCTTTGTCATCTGCAACTTGAGTAGTATTTCTGTATTCACCTACTTGGGATAAATCGAAAATCTTGGTCAATTGCCACAATGCAATAGCTAATAAAACTAAAACTATAATTACCAACAAACTTGTCATCTGTTTACTTCTTTAATATTAATACTGAAAATGTTTACTCTCTTCGATAAATGGATTTCTCTTTGGTAACAAAGGTGTTTTAGTTAATGCTGTGAAAACAACAAAAATAAACAATCCAAGGAAGAAAAATACGGAACTAATTTCTGGAATACCAATGAACCATTGATCACCAACTGCTGATGGCATAATCATATTGAAGAAATCTATATAGTGACCTAATAAAATAACTGTTCCAGCCATTACTAATACCCATGAAATTCTCTTGAAATCAGTATTAATTAAAATTAATAATGGGAATAAGAAGTTCATAGCTACTGCTCCAAAGAATGGAAGATTGTACAGTTCAATTCTTGTTACAAAGTAAGTTACTTCTTCCGGGATGTTGGCATACCAAATTAACATAAATTGTGAAAACCATAAATACGTCCAAAATACACTGAAACCAAACATAAATTTAGCTAAATCGTGAATGTGGCTTGTATTAACGTGTTCTAAATATCCTTTAGATTTTAAATATAAAGTAATTAAACAGATGGTTGTAATTCCACTTACAAAGAAACTGGCAAATACATACCATCCAAATAAGGTACTGGACCAGTGTGGGTCAATTGACATAATCCAATCCCAAGACATTATAGATTCTGTTACAATAAAGAAAACCAAAAATAGTGCTGAAATGTTGAAATTCTTTTTGTAGAAACTATTGTCATTTGCTTCATCTTGAGCCAAACAATTTTTTCTAGAGAAATAACTATACGCATTCCATCCTAATAAGAAAATAGCGGCTCTAATAATCCAAAATGGAAAATTCAAATATCCTGATTTATTTGCAATAATTTTATCCGCTGCTACTACTTCAGGATCTAACCAGATAAATAAGTGATTAAAATGAAGTCCGCATAAAATTAAAAACACAAAAAAGAGAATTGAACCTACAGGTAAATATGCTGTAATTCCTTGCATTACTCGAAATAATACCGGCGACCAACCTGCTTGTGCCACTTGTTGAATAGCATAAAAAGCTAAAACTCCTAATGAAATAAGCATAAAGAAAATACAAGCTACATAAAATGCTGCCCAAGGCTTGTTTTGCAATTGGTGCAATACATGCTCTAAATGTTCTTTGTGTTTTTCGGCAGCAACGGCAGCATTTCCTTCAACAGCTTGAGCTTCATGGGCATTGCTTCCTCCTTCGTGATGTGTTTCTGCGGAAAGAATCGTTTCAACTTCTTGAATATCTTTTGGGGCAGTTAAAAAACCATAACCAATTCCAAGTGCTCCGAGAAGCATTAGAATTAAAGAGAATGTTTTTAATTTACTTGAAAATGTGTACATATCTATAAAGATGATTTTGTTCTACAATTATAATTCGCTTTTTAGTTTCATTACATAGGTTGCAACTAACCAACGTTCGTGAGCATTCAATTGATTCGAATAGGCACCCATAGAATTTAATCCATACGTTTGAACGTGGAAAACACTACCCGTTGTAATTACTCTGTCTTTGTAATTAGGAATTCCTAAAAGTTTACCTTGAGTGACTAATTTACCTTGACCATTTCCGGCATTACCATGACAAATAGCGCAATATATTTCATAAAGCCCTTTCGCTTTTTCCATATCTTCAGTAGATAAAGAATCTAAAGGAGATTTAAGATTTGCTTTAGCTAAATCATATCCAGCCGTAGAGTTTTCATACTCGTAAACTTCAAATCCTCTGTTCAAAGATCCTTCTGCAGGAAGTTGTCCTTCTTTACCGTTTTTGAATGCCGATGATTCTGAATAAGTATTATAGCTTACTGGTTCATACATATTAGGCATGTACTGATAATTTGGTTTTAAATTATCATGACAAGAAGTTACTAATGCTGACAAACCTAATAAAATGGTGATTTTATATATCGTTTTCATATCTTCTATTAATGCTTTTCTATTACTTTTACTTCTACTGCTCCGGTACTTTTAAAGAAAGAAACCAATTCCTTTTCATTATCGTGTATGGCAACTTCCATTAAAAAATGGTCGTCAGTAGTTCTTACGTCAGGGTTTTCTGCTTCTTTAAATGGCCATAATCTACTTCTCATATAAAAAGTAATCACCATTAAGTGAGCTGCAAAAAATACCGTCATTTCAAACATAATCGGCACAAATGCTGGCATGTTTTGCAAATAACTAAAACTTGGTTTACCTCCAATATCTTGCGGCCAATCTTGAATCATAATGAAATTCATCATAGCGGTTGCTACAGAAATTCCAACGCATCCATAAATAAAGGCACAAATTGCCAATCTCGTTGGTGCAAGACCCATTGCTTTATCCAATCCGTGAACTGGAAAAGGGGTAAAAACTTCTTCAATATGATGATGAGCTGCACGCGTTTTCTTTACGGCATCCATCAAAATATCATCGTCGTTATATATAGCGTAAATAACTTTATTACTCATGATGTGAATCTTTATTTGCTTGTCTATCGTTAATATAATTTTGTCCTGTAGCTTTCAATATTGTTTTAACCTCAGCTTGAGCAATTACAGGGAATGTTCTTGCATACAATAAAAATAATACGAAGAAGAATCCTATTGTTCCTATGAAAATTCCAATATCTACGAAAGTAGGAGAAAACATCGTCCATGAAGAGGGAAGGTAATCTCTATGTAATGAAGTTACAATGATCACAAATCTTTCAAACCACATTCCGATATTTACCACAATAGAGATGATGAAAGAGAACATGATACTTGTTCTTAATTTTTTAAACCACATGAACTGTGGAGAGAATACGTTACAAGTCATCATTGACCAATAAGCCCACCAGTAAGGTCCTGTTGCTCTGTTTAAGAAAGCATATTGTTCGTATTCTACTCCTGAATACCAAGCGATGAATAACTCCGTAATGTACGCAACCCCTACAATAGAACCCGTAATCATGATTACAATGTTCATTAATTCGATGTGTTGTATGGTAATATAGGCTTCTAAATTAGAAACTTTTCTCATAATAATAAGTAAGGTATTTACCATTGCAAATCCTGAGAATACCGCTCCTGCAACGAAGTACGGAGGGAAAATGGTAGTGTGCCATCCTGGAATTACCGACGTGGCAAAGTCCATAGATACAATAGTGTGTACAGAAAGTACCAGTGGAGTTGCTAAACCTGCAAGAACCAAAGAAACTTCTTCGAAACGTTGCCAATCTTTAGCTCTACCGCTCCATCCGAAACTTAATATAGAGTAAATTCTTTTGGTAAATGGAGTAATTGCTCTGTCTCTTAACATGGCAAAATCAGGCAATAAACCAGTCCACCAGAAAACAGTCGATACTGATAAATACGTTGAAATTGCAAATACATCCCAAAGTAAAGGTGAGTTAAAATTAACCCATAACGATCCAAATTGATTTGGAATTGGAAGAACCCAGTACGCTAACCAAGGTCGACCCATGTGAATAATTGGAAATAAACCTGCCTGAATTACTGAGAAAATAGTCATTGCTTCTGCAGAACGGTTAATTGCCATTCTCCATCTTTGACGAAACAATAATAATACTGCTGAGATTAAAGTACCTGCATGACCGATACCTACCCACCAAACGAAGTTCGTAATATCCCAAGCCCAACCTACCGTTTTATTTAATCCCCAAGTACCAATACCTGTTGAAACAGTATAAATAATACAACCTATTCCCCAAAGGAAAGCGGCAAGAGCGATTGAAAAAACAATCCACCACTGTTTATTTGCTTTACCTTCTACAGGCGCAGCTACGTCTACGGTAACATCGTGATAGGTTTTATTTCCTATAACTAAAGGTTTTCTAATACTTGAATCGT